>Ga0307992_1000018_pt1 | contig 105539 bp, 89 predicted proteins | sample EllFjometagen133_FD_203162 | JGI IMG/M metagenome (GOLD analysis project Ga0307992, IMG submission 203162) | Marine microbial communities from Ellis Fjord, Antarctic Ocean - #133 | ecosystem: Environmental > Aquatic > Marine > Unclassified | place: Southern Ocean | collected 2014-10-08
CAAGCGTCCACAGCGACGGCGGGGTTCGGCACCTCGATGTCGGCTCGTCGCATCCTGGGGGTGAAGAAGCTCCCAAGGGTTGGGCTGTTCGCCCATTAAAGCGGCACGCGAGCTGGGTTCAGACCGTTTAGAAGCTAAAATATTTGGCTTTTAAACCATCTGAACCCAGAGGTAAGACATCAAAAACGGCGGCACATCTAAGCAATTAGATGATGAAAAGCTGACTCATATCGGTGAAGTCCTAACATTTTAATTTATCTTTAGATAAATTTGACCGATTGTATGTTAGGGTGATACCGAGGGAAGTCGCTTATGTCAAAATATAGACGTAAGTTGACCCCTTAGAGACTTCTTCGTTTACGAAGAGAGTGATGTTTGTATATAAGTATTATATATAATTAATGTATTGCTAAAACGTCAGCCCCCTAAATTTATTTAGGGTGATAGTATAGTCCATACATTTGGTAACAAATGATAAATATGCGTAAGACAGGTCGGTCTCCTATCCGCTATGGTCGTGGAAATTTGAGAAGATACCTCCCTAGTACGAGAGGACCGGGATGTACGAAGCTCTAGTGTACCAGTTGTCCCACCAGGGGCATTGCTGGGTAGCTACCTTCGGTTTGGATAAGTGCTGAAAGCATCTAAGCACGAAGCCGTCTTCAAGATTAGATTTCACAGGTTGGTCAGAGACTATGACCTTGATAGGCTCTAGGTGTAAGTGCAGCAATGCATTGAGCCGAGGAGTACTAATAAACCGTTTGATTTTCTCACAATTTTGTTTTGAAAGAAAATTGTATTTTTGTAACTTGGATTTTTATATAAAAAGACACCATTATTCTGGTGGTTCTTGCGAAGGGGTCACACCTGATCCCATCCCGAACTCAGCAGTTAAGCCCTTCAGCGCCGATGATACTTGGGGGTTTCCCCTGGGAAAGTAGGTCGCCGCCAGAATAATGGTGTTTTTTGTTACCTAACTTTCCTATTTTTAGAGATTTGTTTGCCTTAATCATAGGCAAATTTTTATTTTGTTTAAGCCGGAAAAGTGCTAAAATATAGATATAAACATATAATTTATGTCCTTAATTGCATCAATTTCAGGCATTAGAGGAACCATTGGAGACGCTGATGGCTTAACTCCTCAAAGAATCGTTGCCTATTCATTGGCCTACGGTAGCTGGCTGAAAGAACAATTTAAAGATCAAGAAATTCAAGTAGCAATTGGTCGAGATAGCCGAATCTCTGGTTTAGCGGTTTCATCTTTAGTGAGTAGCACTTTAAATTTTTTTGGTATTAATGTTATAGATTTAGGATTAGTAACTACTCCGACTGTTCAAATAGCAGTCTTAGGCTTACAAGCTCAAGGAGGAATTGTTGTTACGGCCAGCCATAATCCAGAAAACTGGAATGCCTTAAAATTCTTAAACTCTCTAGGCGAGTTTTTATCTCCTAATAATGTGAAAGAGGTTTTAGATTTAGTTGGGCAGGAAACAAATACAGTTACGGAAGAGAATTTTGGGGAAACTACAGGGAATAATAATATGTTATCTTTACACATTAAACGAGTTTTAGCAGCTCCGCTAGTAAATAGAGATAAAATAGCTCAAAAGAATTTTAGAGTAGTCATTGATGGCATTAATTCAGTAGGAGGCCCGGCTCTAAAAGAATTGCTAGAAGCATTGGGTATAAAAGATGTTTTGTTATTGAACGGGGAATTGAATGGAAAGTTTAATCATAGCCCAGAACCATTGGCCAAGAATTTAATCCAATTATATGAAACAATGACTAGGGGTGAATTTGACGTAGGCTTTGCTGTCGATCCAGACGGAGATAGGTTGGCCATATTTTGTGAGGATGGTAGTTTCTTTGGTGAAGAATATACGTTAGTTGCTACAGCAAAATATATTTTAGAACATAGTGATAATAAAGTATCTGTATCTAACTTATCTTCTTCTCGTGCTCTTAGGGATATGACTAAAGGAATGGGAGGTAAATACTTCTCTGCTCCAGTAGGAGAAATTAATGTAGTGGAAAAAATGAAAGAAGTAGGGGCTATAATTGGAGGCGAAGGAAGCGGTGGAGTAATTTACCCTGCTTGTCATTATGGCAGAGATGCTTTGATAGGCGTAGCATTATTTTTATCATATTTGGCTGAATTCTCTGGTTCTTGCTCGAGTTTACGTAAGAAATTACCTAATTATGTTATGATAAAAGAAAAGATTCAACTAGAAGGCCAAGATTTAAAGGTTATTTTTGCCAAATTACAGCAGAACTTTCCAGAGGCTAGTATTGATACTCAAGATGGGCTAAAATTAGATTGGGAGAAGGGTTGGGTACATTTAAGGGCTTCTAATACTGAGCCTGTTGTTAGAATCTACGCAGAAGCTGAAAGCGAAGAAGAAGTAGATAAATTAGTAAATTTAGTTAAAAATAAAGTAAACGAATTATGACCGAAATTATTATTCTAGCGGCTGGGAAAGGACGCAGAATGGGCACTAAATTACCAAAGGTCCTAGTGCCGCTAAACGGAAGACCAATGATTAGTTATTTATTGGATTCTGTAAAAGCTTTAAACATCGGAACAAAACCTATTTTAGTAGTTTCTCCAGACAACATAGATCTAATGAAAGAACAGTTACAAGAGTATAATGTGAAATACGCTTTACAAACTGAACAGTTAGGAACTGGACATGCAGTTGCTAGTGCTAAGGACCAAGTAAATCCGAAGGCAGATAAGGTTATTGTTCTCTATGGAGATCATCCTTTTATTAAGTCAGACTCTATTGAGAAGCTATACACTAATCATCGAGATGCGCTTAGTCTAATGTCTGTTAAGTTAGAAGATTTTGCTGATTGGCGCCAAGGATTTTATCGTTGGGGAAGATTAGTAAGAAGCAATAATGGCGCTTTAGAAAGAATTGTAGAATTTAAAGATGCTAGTGACGAGATAAAAAATATTAAGGAAGTCTTTCCAGCTATTTTTTGTTTAGACGCTAATTGGTTATGGGAAAATATTGCTAAGTTAAAAAATAATAACAATCAAAAAGAATACTATTTAACTGATTTAGTAGGCATGGCTTTTGCTCAAGGCAGAGAGATGCAAACTACAGTAATTGAGCCTCAAGAAGGAATGGGGATTAATAGTCAAGCAGAATTAAAAATTGCCCAAGAAAACATAATTAATAATTAATTATAAATACATGAAAATAGCATTTTTCGAAATTAAGGGTTGGGAGAAAAAACATTTGCGTAAAGCATTGCCCAATGATCAGCTGTCTTTTTATAATGAATCTTTATCTAAAGAGAATGTTTCTTTAGCTCAACAGGCCGATATAGTTTCAGTTTTTATTTATTCTAAAGTTGGCGCAGAAGTGTTTAAAAAATTAAAGAAACTAAAATTAGTTTGTACTCGTTCAACTGGTTTCGATCATATTGATCTTAAAGCAGCTAAAAAAGCTAAGGTAGAAGTATGTAATGTACCTGCCTACGGTGATAATACCGTGGCTGAGCATACTTTTGCTTTGATATTAGCGATTTCTCGTAATGTCCATAAATCATATATTAGAACTTTAAGGAACGACTTTTCCATTGAAGGTTTGAAAGGTTTTGACCTTAAGGGTAAGACTATTGGCATTCTAGGGGCTGGTAAAATTGGTTTGCACACTATCCGAATAGCTAGAAGTTTCGGCATGGAGGTTTTAGCCTATGATGTAAATGAAGATAAGTTTATGGCTGAAGTTTTGGATTTTGAATATGTAAGTTTAGATGAACTATTAAAGAAATCTGATGTGATTTCATTACATGCTCCATATAACAAGAGTACGCATCATATGATTGACAGAGCGGCTATCAAGAAAATGAAAAAGGGAGTAGTTCTGATTAATACTGCCAGAGGAGGATTAGTAGATTTAGATGCTCTAATGGAAGGTCTAGACAAAAATATTATTGCTGGAGCTGGCTTAGATGTAGTTGAAGGAGAAGAATACATTAAGGAAGAGAAACAATTATTATATGATCCTAAGAAAGCGGAAGTAGCTATTACATTAGCTAAAGATCACATTTTATTTGATAATGAAAAAGTTATTTTTACTCCACATATCGGATTCTTTAGTCAAGAAGCATTAGTGAGGATATTGGAAACCACTGTTGAGAACATTGAAGCTTTTTTAAATAATGAACCAATTAATTCTGTGAAATAAATGGAGAGAATTTTAGATTTACATATCCATTCTCGTTTTTCTAGAGCCTGTTCACCAAAATTGACTTTAGAGAATATTGGTCGTGTTAGTCAGGAGAAAGGAGTACATATTGTGGCTACAGGAGATTTTACTTTTCCGGCTTGGTTTGAAGAAATTAAAACTGAATTAGTAGAAGAGAATAATTCAGGACTATTTCGTTTAAAGAATCATCCAGAAATTACTACTAGATTTATCCTGTCTACGGAATTGTCTCTGGTGTATAAGGATGAAGTTCGAGTACGACGAATTCATATAATGGTTCAAGCCCCAAGTATTTCAGCGGTAGAGGAGTTAAATAAACAATTAGATAAGAGGTTTAATATTCGTTCTGATGGACGCCCGATTCTTAAATTACCAGCGCCAGAATTAGTTAAAATATGTTTAGCTATTCATCCTAGGTTTCTGATCTATCCTGCTCACATATGGACTCCCTGGTATGCCATATTTGGTTCAAAATCGGGTTTTAACAGCTTGAAAGAGTGTTTTGGAGATCAGACTAAACATATCTATGCCTACGAGACAGGGCTGTCTAGTGATCCTGAAATGAATTGGCGATTATCTGCTCTAGATAAGCTAACTTTACTGTCTAATTCAGATGCACATAGTTTGCCGAATATCGGTAGAGAGGCTAATGTGATGGATTTGGATGGCTATAGTTATGATGAAATATACGAAGTAATTAAAAATAAAGATTTAAATAAATTAAAATATAGCATTGAATTTTATCCGGAAGAAGGAACCTATTACTTGGATGGCCACAGGGATTGTAACTTTAGTTGTGATGTAGCTGAAACCAAAAAATTAAAAGGTATTTGTCCTAAATGTAAGAAACCATTGGTTGTGGGAGTGTCTTACAGAGTAGCAGAGTTAGCTGATAGAGAGATAGGATTTAAATTTAAAGGAGCTCAAGGATTTAAAAAGTTAGTAGAACTAGATAAAATTATTGCTGAAGTTTTAGGAATTAAAAGTCGTCAGTCAATGAAAGTTCAGGCCTATTATAGAAAAATGATAGGAAAGCTTGGCCCAGAATTGGAGATATTAATAAAGACTGAGTTGAATGATATTGAACAAGCTTTTGATAAACGTATTGCCGAAGGCATTAGACGAGTAAGAGAGGGCCAGTTGATCGTAGAGGCTGGATATGATGGAGTTTATGGCAAAATAAAGATATTTTCTGAGGCAGAACAAGGAAATCAATCTAAACTTATATAATATGAATACCAAAAATTTACTTTATTTATTTTTAACAGGAGGGTTCCTAGTATTGGTTCTTTTATCGTCTTATTGGTTTGAACAATCTGAAAAAACTGATGATTATTATGATGCTCAAGATAATCCAGTAGTAACTGGGTCAATAGAGGCTTGGAAAGTTTTTAACTCCACCCTAAGTTACTTAGATATTTTAGGGGCTGACGTGCAAAAAGATCCTAAGCCATTCTGGGAAAACCATTTTAAAAATCCACTTAGAAGAGGTGTTGATATTGCTGGTACCTTTGAAACGAAAGAAGTTACAGAAATAGCTAAAGAGGTACTTGATAAATCAGATTTCGATAAATCTGTAAAAGAGGTTGTACAGAATACATCAGGAGAAGATTGGTTCAAGAATTCGTCTGCTTGGCTGTCCAAGCAAGGGCTTTATTACCTTAAAACTAGTCAGGGAGTTGAGCTAGGATGGCAAAGTTCTCAAGGGAAAACCTATAGTTTTACGGTTCCATACTAGTTTTACTAAAGCCTCAAAGGAGTGTATAATGTAGATAGAAAATTTTCATAGATATTTCATATTAGCTTGTTATAATTAACTTAAATATATGATAGCCGAGGTTATTTCTTCATTAACATATGGCGCTGGTATGGTGATTGAGTACATTGGTGTACTAATGGTTATAGCGTCAGTAGCTCTAGCTTTGTACATGCTTTTCTTTTCAGCAGATAATCGTGACACAGTTAGAATGAAATTTGCTCGTAATATAATTTTTGGTTTAGAATTTATTATTGCGGCAGATGTATTGTTGGTTACAGTAGCTCAAAATCTAGATGAGGTTATGCAATTGGGGGGCATGGTTTTAATCAGGATTCTGTTGGGATATGCTCTAAGACAGGAATTTATTCATGATAAAGTAAAATTAGATAAAATTTATAAAAAATAATTTATATACATATGGCAAAAGCAAATAATACAGAAAGTAAAAAAAGTGTAGAAAGTAAAAAAGATGAAATAGATAAGAAAGCCCAAGCTGCTTTATCCGCTATTGACCAAATAAGAAGTAAATTTGGCGAAGGGTCTATTATGAAATTTGGTGATGCCCGACGTAGTGATGTTGGAGCTGTTTCTACTGGTTGTTTATCTTTGGATATGGCTTTAGGCATAAATGGTGTCCCCAGAGGTAGAATTATTGAAATTTTTGGACCGGAAGCATCAGGTAAAACTACTTTGGCCCAACATATTGTAGCTGAAGTACAAAAGCAAGGTGGAATAGCTGCCTTTGTGGATGCTGAACACGCTTTAGATCCAGAGTATGCCAGGAAGATTGGGGTTGATGTAAAGGAACTATTAATTTCTCAACCTGATACAGGAGAGCAGGCTTTAGAAATTGTAGAAACTTTAGTTAGGTCTAATGCTGTTGACGTGGTAGTAATAGATAGTGTAGCCGCTTTAGTTCCTAAGAGAGAAATTGATGGTGAAATGGGTGATCAACATATGGGATTACAGGCTAGATTAATGAGCCAGGCTTTAAGAAAATTAACTGGCGCTGTATCTAAGACTAGAACTGTAGTTATATTTATTAATCAGATTAGAAATAAAATTGGAGTTTTCTTTGGTAGTCCTGAGACTACATCCGGTGGCAATGCTTTAAAATTTTATTGTTCAGTTAGAATAGAAGTTAGACGTTCTGCTCAAATTAAACAGGGAGATAGAATTGTTGGTAATAGAGTTAAAGCTAAGATTGTGAAGAATAAGGTAGCCGCTCCATTTAGGACTACAGAATTCGATATTATGTATAATGAAGGTATTTCTTTGTCCGGCGATCTCCTAGATGTTGGCGTAGAATATGGAGTAATTAATAAGAGTGGTAACAGTTATACTATTGGCGAGACTAAATTAGGAGTAGGTAGAGAGAATGCCAAGAAAACTCTAAAGGCAGATAAAAAATTATTAGTTCAGATTAGAAAACAGATTCTAGATATACAAGAGGCTAAAGCTAAAGAAGAATAAATATTTATGATATATATTAAGCCGTTTCTTTTAATAGGAAACGGCTTTTATTTAACTCTATGAAAAAATTATTAGTTATTTCAGTTGGTGGATCATTAATTTCTCCTGAAATAGACAAGATTGACTATTCATTTCTACAGGATTTTATTGATTTAGTAAAGAAGCAGAAGAAACAAGGCTATAATTTCATTCTAGTGACTGGCGGAGGGAAAACTGCTAGACATTATATTAGTTCTGCTAATAAAGTTAGAAAATTATCATCTACAGAAGCAGATTGGGTTGGGATTGCAGCCACTAAATTAAACGCTAGTCTTCTACAGGTGTTATTAAAAGATTTGGCTTATCAAGATATTGTTTCATGTCCAAATGATAAAATTAAAAGTAGTAAGATAATTGTAGCCAGTGGATATAAACCAGGAAGATCTTCAGATTGTATGGCCGTGGCTTTGGCTAAGCAATATGGCGCCTTAGCAGTTATTAACATGTCTAATATAGATTATGTGTATGATAAGGACCCTAAAAAATATAAAGATGCTCAGCAACAAAAAAATCTAACTTGGTCAGATTTCTTTAAAATAATTGGCACTAAGTGGATTCCAGGGAAGAATGTTCCATTTGATCCAATAGCATCTAAGTTGGCTCAGAAGAATAAGATTAAGGTGGTAGTTCTAAATGGCAAAAAATTAAATAATTTGAATAAGTATTTAGAGGGGAAGAGCTTTAGGGGGACAGTGATTGAGTAATTTCTTTTTAAAGTCTGGAAAAGTGCTATAAAGTATGGTTGTAACCCCGAGGTTCTTAGCGGATTTTAGATTTTCTGCTTGATCATCAATATATACCACTTCGGTTAATTTAACCCTATACTTATTAGCTATCATCTGAATGGTTTTCTGGCTGGCTTTAGCTAGATTATATTCCCAGGTATTAATAATATTTTTTTCAAATACTTCTCTGACTTCTGGCATTAATAATAGCGCGTCTCTTAATTGAGGGCGCGTATTTTTTGTTAACAAGATTATTTTGTAATTTTGCTTAGCTTCCTTAGCTAGGCTCAATACAGCTCTATTGATATTCATAAAACTGTAATGAATCTTTTTAATTTCATCTACAGATATTGGTAAGTCCAATTCTTTAATTGCTTTTCCCCAGGCTTGTTGTTGAGAAATTTTTTTAGTAGCGGCTTGATTAAAATATTTAGTATAGATTATTTTATATAGCTCAGCTTTATTTCTCTTGAATAATTGACTCAGCTTAGTACAGGTTTGAGGAAAGCCACCATTAAAAATAACTCCATAGCCATCAAAGATTATTAGTTTAATATTTTTATTTGTCATACTCCTATTCTAACAAAAAACTCCTTGGTTGAGGAGCTTGTGTTGGTGCGCCGTGCAGGATTCGAACCTGCGACCGTTTGCTTAAGAGGCAACTGCTCTACCAACTGAGCTAACGGCGCTTATTCCATTGTCCTATGTGGCTGAGGAGAGACTTGAACTCTCGACCTCGACGTTATGAGTGTCGCGCTCTAACCAGCTGAGCTACCCAGCCATAATTCTCGCTCAAAGTGCACTCGGCAGGATTCGAACCTGCAACCTTCTGGTCCGAAGCCAGACGCTCTATCCAGTTGAACTACGAGTGCGCTTTGGTCAAGAAATTATTTGCCTTTTAAGGCGTCTTTCAAGTTTTTACCAGTTCGGAATTTAGCTACCTTTACTGCTGGGATAGTAATTCTTTCATCAGGATTGCGAGGATTAACTCCTCCTCTTGCGTGTCTGGTTCTAGATAAGAATGTTCCAAAACCAGCTATAGTTACTTCCTTATCATTTTTTAATTCCTCAATGATTGTACTTGTTAAAGTTTGAATTATTGCTTCCGCTTGTTTCTTTGTAATGCCAGTTACTTTAGATTGAATTTGTGTGGCTAAATCTGCTTTATTCATATGATTTATTTTTAGTTTACAATATATTATAGAGAAAAACCAAGTCTTATCTAGCGTATTCTGTAACTCTTAATTCTCTAATAACATTAACTTTGATTTCTCCAGGGTATTTTAATTCTTTTTCGATTTTTTCGCTGATGCTTCTAGCTAGTTTGTGAGTATTATAATCGTCGATCTTATCAGGAGTAACGAAGATTCTTACTTCACGTCCAGCTTGGATAGCATAGCTCTTCTCTACGCCGTCGAAAGAAGTAGCAATTTTTTCTAACTCTTCTAAACGTTGTAGGTAATTTTCATAGTTATCATTTCTAGCTCCAGGCCGGGCAGATGAAATAGCATCAGCTACTTTTACGATTACAGCCTCTAGAGTAGATGGTTTATCATCATGGTGGGTTTCGATTGGGGCGATAATCTCTGGAGACAAGTTAAACTTCTTAGCGATGTCTCTGCCAATTTCTGTATGGTTACCTTTAATTTCATGATCAACGGCTTTACCAATATCGTGTAAGAGACCGCCCTTTTTAGCTATAGTCACGTTAGCCCCTAGTTGTTCAGCTAGTAATGCAGAAATGTGGGCTACTTCAATAGAGTGTCTTAGGGCATTTTGACCATAACTAGTTCTATATTTTAATCTACCTAGGATAAGAACTAATCTAGGGTCAAAGCCGGTAATACCTACTTCATACATAGCTTCTTCACCAGCCTTTTTAATATCAATAGCAATTTCCTGTTTAGACCTTTCTACAGCTTCTTCAATCTTAGTAGGGTGAATACGACCGTCTTTTATTAAATAGTCTAAGGTTTTTTTAGCAATATGTCTACGAATTAAAGAAAAACCAGAGATAGTAATAGCATTGGGAGTATCATCTACAATAATTTCTACACCAGTAGCCTGTTCAATGGCTTTGATATTACGTCCTTCTCTACCAATAATTCTACCTTTCATTTCATCACTTGGCAGATCTATGGTAGTAGTAGTTAACTCTAGAGTATAGGTAGACGCTAAACGTTGCATAGCAGTTGCCATGATGTCTCTAGCCTTTCCTTCTAAAGTCTCAGCTGAATCTTTTTCTAGTTTTTGTATTCGAATCATTAAATCTTCTTTGCCTTGTTCTTCAATGTTCTTTAATAAAATGCCTCTAGCCTCCTCTTTGTCTAGATTAGCAATTGTTTCTAACTTGTTTGTCTGTTGTTCTTTAATCTCTTTAATCTTTTCTTTAATGTTCTGTACTTCGGTTACTTTATCATACAATTTTTGTTGCTTGTCTTGTAAATCTAGTAGTTTTTGAGAAAAAGAGTTTTCTCTTTTTTCTAAACGATGTTGTAATTGGCTAATGTCGTTTCTTCTTTTAGATTCTTCCTTTTTAGCTTCATCAATGATTTTTAAGGCTTTATCTTGAGTAGACAACATTAACTCTTTTTGTTTGGTTTTAGCTTCAGCAATTAGCTTGTTTGCTTTTTCTTCAGCGTGTCCAACTTTAGATTGACTGATTAATTTGTGAATTACGAATCCAATAAAAAAAGCCCCCGCAGCTATTGCCAGATAAATAATATATTCTAGCATACATCTATTATCTAGAGTTTAGGAACTTATTTGCAATATTAAGTTGTAGAATTAGCTAACAAAAATAATAACAAAGCTAGGTTTTGGCCTAGGCGACTGATTTTTGTATTTTATATAGTAAGTTTTTGAGTAAAATCATGTTTTTACGACTATATCCGGTAATAATTTTTTAGAGTTTAATACCCAAGATTGGCTAACTTTAGCTAAAAATATTCTACAATCTATAATGACCTCTTATTTCCTAAATTCCAGTTATAATTATTATAAATAATTTAAACTAAGCCTATCTTAGCAAAAAAATTTGAGCTTGTAAAGATACTGGTTGACTAAAGCATGGAAATAAAGTAAACTTTTAAAAAACACGTTAATTATAGGGCTTTTGCCCTTTTATCATTTTTATGAATTTAACTGAATTAGCCAGAGTTTTAAAAATAACTCCACAAGAATTACGCGACTTATTGCCTCGTTTAGGGTTTAGCGTTGGACAAAAGGCCATCAAGGTAGATAATCGTACTGCTCAAAACATTATTAAGAATTGGTCTAAGTATAAAAAACAGATTGAGAGAGAAAATCAGGAAGAGTTAGAAAAAACTAAAGTAGAGGCTGCTATTGCCGCTGCCGGACCTAAGCAAATAACTATTGGTAAGTTTGTGGTAATCAAAGATTTTGCAGCCATGACCGAGTTACCTATCAATATTTTATTAGCTCAATTAATGAAGAATGGAGTATTTGTTTCTATGAACGAAAAGATTGATTTTGATACAGCCGTTATTGTAGGATCAGACTTGGGTATAGAAGTAGAGTTTACCGGAGAAGAAGAAGGAGCCCAGCCAGATCAGGAAGAAAAGAAGTTAGAAGATGTTCTGGCCGCCGAAGATGATGACAATTTAGAGCCTCGTTCGCCGGTTATTGTGGTAATGGGACATGTAGATCACGGTAAAACTAAATTATTGGACGCAATTAGAGAAAGTGATGTGGTCTCTCAGGAAGCTGGTGGTATTACCCAACATATTGGAGCTTACCAAACAAGAAAAAATGATCGTTTAGTTACTTTTATTGATACTCCTGGACACGAAGCTTTCACAGCTATGCGTAGCCGTGGAGCTAAGGTAGCAGATATAGCTATTCTAGTAGTAGCAGCTGATGACAGCGTTAAACCACAGACAGTTGAAGCTTTTAGAATTATTGAAGCAGCTAATATCCCGTATTTAGTAGCTATTAATAAAATAGATAAAGAGGATGCCAATATTGATAGAGTGAAGCAAGATTTAGCCAGTCAATTGAATCTGACACCGGAGGATTGGGGTGGTAAAACTATCTGTGTTCCTATTTCAGCTTTGAAAGGAGAAGGAGTAGATAAGCTATTGGATATGGTATTACTCCTAGCTGATACAGAAGCAAAGAATCTGCAGGCTAATCCAGCAGCCGAGGCCACGGGAACTATTATTGAGTCTCATATCGACAGAGGAGCCGGACCAATCGCTACTATCCTAGTTCAGAATGGTACTTTGAAGGTTGGAGATCAGCTTTGTTTCAACAATGTTATTTACGGTAAAGTTAAAGCGCTATTCAACTATTCCGGTAAAGATATATTAGAGGCTGGGCCATCTGTGCCAGCTAAAATGTTAGGGTTAAAGACTTTGCCAGAAGTAGGAGATATGTTATCTGTGGGAGAAGGTAAGAGGATGAAGATCAGAAAGATGAAGGCTAAAGGACGAGAAACCGGTGCTAGCAGCACAGCTAATGTTAGTGAGAGTAGTGATGTTAAAAAATTCAACGTGATTATTAAAAGTGATGTTTTAGGTTCAGCTGAAGCGATTGAAGAATCATTAATGAAAATTAATTCAGAAAAAATTAAAGTTAAAGTGTTGACTAAGAGTTTAGGAAATATAAATGAAGTAGATATTAAAAGAGCTGAAGATTCTGGTGCAGTTATCTTAGGATTTAACATTAAACTTCCTCCAGCTACTGAAGAAATAATTAGAGAAAAGAAAGTTAAAGCAGAATTATTTTCTGTAATTTATGATTTAATTAAATATGTTAAAGAAGAAATGGAAAAGGTAGTTGAACCAGACATTGTGAGAAAAGAATTGGGAGAAATTAAAGTATTAGCCGTATTTAGAACTGAAAGCAAAGCTCAAATTATTGGCGGTAAAGTTTCTTCTGGCCAAGCCGAGAAAGATTGCCGAGTAGAGGTTATTAAAGAGGGGGAAATTAAAACTATTGGTAATCTTACTCAATTACAATCTGGTAAACAAGATGTTCCATCGATAGAAAGAGGACAAGAATGCGGTCTTAAATTTGAAGGAAAACCAGTAATCGAAGAAGGAGATCTTCTAAGATTATATCGTGAAGAAACTATAAAAATTGTTATATAATGGCAAACCAAGATAAGCTAAACTCACTCATTCATTCGGACTTGGCTGAAATTGTTAATCAAGAAGTTCGATTGCCAAATGTTTTAATTACTATATTGAAAGCAGAGGCTGATGATAGGGTTTCTTACATTAAAATAACTATTTCAGTGTTGCCTAATAAATTCTATGGCAGTGCTCTAGAAAGTCTAAGGAAGCATAATAAGGTTATTGCTTATAGATTACAGAAAAAATCTAAATTAAAAAGAGTGCCAAAAATATTTTGGGCACTAGATACTGGATCAAAAAATGAGCAAGTCTTGGAAGCAATTTTTAGGCAGATAGCCGAAGAATAAAGATATGGTAGGTTTTAAAGACTCTTTTCAACAAGCTTATAACTCTATTTTAGAGGCTAACAACGTTTTAATTGTTGGTCATATTAATCCAGACACAGACGCTATATCTTCTTCTAGTGCTTTAATTGATTTAATGATCAGCCTGGATAAGAAATTTACCGCCTTCTCACAAAATAAGTCAGAAGGTGTTTTTGATTTTTTACCCTATGAAGAAATGATTGTAGCAGAGAAGAATTTTGATTTAAAAGACTTCGATTTATTAATTACTGTGGACTGCGGTTCCGTTTCAAGAACTTCTTTGGAGGAAGAGATATTAGAGATGCAGGCTGAAGTAGATAATAGATTAAAAATTATTGAATTTGATCATCATTCCAAAGTTGGTGATTATGCAGATATTGAAATTAGAAAATCAACCGCAGCTTCTACTACTGAAGTGTTGTATTACTTTTTTAAAGAGAATAAGATTATTATAAATAAAAATATTGCCACTGCTCTATTGGCTGGTATATTAACTGATACAGCTAATTTTCTGTATACTTCTACGCAGGAGTCTACCCTATCTATTTCTTCAGATCTATTAGCTAAGGGAGCTCAATTGCCTAAGATTATAGATAAGACTCAATACAATAAGAGTGTAGAGAGCGTAAAGCTTTGGGGTAAAGCCTTAAATAACCTACAGATTAATGAGAAATACAAGGTTGGCATTTCAGTGCTAACCTATGAAGATCTTAAAGAGTACTTATCTAAAGATCAGTTGTATGACAGTGATATCTTTGGCGAGATTGCTGGTTTTCTCAGTAATATGGCCCATGTTAAAGCCATACTATTATTACGAGAACAAGAACCAGGATATATCAAAGGTAGTTTTAGAGGTTCAGCTATTGGTCATGTTAATTTATCTAAATTAGCCAACCTCCTAGGAGGCGGTGGACACGCTAAAGCAGCTGGTTTTGTAGTTCATGGTAAACTTCAGGTTAAAGAGAGCGGAGGATGGAAATTAGTGTAGATCATAATTTTTTTGTCCACTGTCCTACGAACTTTTTTAGTCACTAATTGGAACTAAAATTGCCATCAGAATTATAAAAGATGGTGATTTGGTTGAGGTGGATGTTAGCAAAGGCGTAGTTAAAGTGTTGAAGTAGCTATTGACAATAATTAGAATACTTGATACATTAGTTAGATATTTTTTGAACATTAATAAAACAACGTAGTCATGGCAGTACAATTAAGAAAACAGACTGGGACAATCGCAGAATCAATAAAAGAAGCGGTTTTTTTGGCAATTGATGAACAGTCTGATGTTGAGTATGAGTTTAATGAAACTAAGTATCATCTTACTTTAGACGAAGCTAAAATCAAATTGTTTAGTTATTTAAATTCAGCTCTTAATGAGTTGCATAATTTAAAGCAGGACATTGAAAGGATTAGAGAAAAACTAGTACGCATCACTAATGCAATGCAAAAAACATAGATTAGATTTTTAATCTATAAAACCTCGGTCTGTTGAACTGAGGTTTTTTTCTTTTTTTCTTCTATTGTTATAATTTATTTCTTCTTCTGTTTCTTCTCTCTCCATTTCTTTATTTCTCTATGGTTACCAGACAATAATATTTTTGGTACTTCATATTTCTTTTTGCCAGCTGTGAATATGGCTGGTTTTGTGTAATGAGGATATTCTAGAATATTTTTTTTGGTGTGTGATTCATCTTTACTACTTTCTGGGTTACCTAGGACATCTGGCAGTAATCTTGTGATTGAATCTACCATAAGCATAGCAGGGATTTCGCCGCCTGTGAGTACGTAATCACCAATTGATATCTCTTCATCAATAAACTCCATTATTCGCTCGTCTACGCCCTCATAGCGACCACAGATAAAGATGTATTCTTTATATCTATTACTATATTCTCGAGCCAATGACTGTTGCCAGGTTTTTCCTTTAGCAGATAAGAGAATGATTCTTCTAGACTTCTTTTTTCTGGGGGCTAATTCTTTTAGGGCCTTGTAAATTGGTTCCACTTTCAAAAGCATGCCAGCTCCACCACCATAGGGAGTGTCATCAACAGTTCTATGTTTATCTGCAGTCCATTTTCTTAGATCATGGACTTGGATATTTATTTGTTTTCTAGTCTGAGCTCTTTTAATAATACTTTCAGAGAAGTATGAATCAAAGATTTCAGGAAAGATGGTTAGAATATGGAATGTAGTCATAGGTCTTTAAACAAAAAACCACAGCCTTTTAAAGTTGTGGTTTTTGTTGATATATAACAATCAAATTTTATAGTTTTAGATCGTCTACTGCAGAAGTGTCTACATCAGTAGCAGGGGCTTCATTAGTAGCTTCTCTTGGTGTTCTAGAACTCATATCACCAGCATTTGGGTCATAAATCTTTAGGTTTACTCTTGAATTATTTTTAGCTCCAATGATCTTCAATAAAGTTCTCATTGCTTGAGCAGTTTGACCTTTCTTTCCAATTACGTAACCCATGTCAGATTGATCAATCTTTAAGGTTAAAAGAACTCCCATTTCGTCGATAGTTCTTTCAACGACCACTGAGTCAGGTTGAGAAACGATATTTTTAACAATCATTTCTAAAAACTCTTGGTCCTGTTCTTTTCCTGCCATACATTTTTCCGTGTCTTATCAGATTGACTAGAAATCATTGCTGATTTGTCAATTTGAAAAAGGCTTCTTAATAATTATTTCTGAATTATATTATATAATAAATATATACTATTTGTCAAGGGGCGAAATTATTTGTTTTCTGTCTTCTTCTCAACTTTTCCCTCTGTCTTCTTCTCAACTTTTTCTTCAATTTTTGGTTCTTCAATTTTTGGTTCTTCGGCTTTAGTTTCTTCAGCTGGTTTTTCTTTTTTTGGAGTCTCTGTTTTTTTCTCAGCAGCTGGTTTTTCTTCAGCTGGTTTTTCTTTTCCCTTGTTTTTATTCTTTTTTTGGTTTAGTCTGCTGGCTCGAACTTTCTCTCCTTCAATAATCTTGTTCGCAACTAATAAGTTGTTAACAGTGGCTGACATGCCAGATCCTTGAGATAACCAATACTTAATTCGGTCTGCCTTAGCTACTAGCTTCTTGTTATGAGGATTGTATGAACCTAGAATTTCTAAAGCACGGCCAAAAGTATCTCGGCTTTTCTCTGAAATTATTAAACGGAAAGATTTCTTATTCTTTTTGCCAACTTGAGATAATCTAATAGTTAACATTTGCTATTCTTTCAGTCCAGAAATGCTTTTAAGTAAGCATTAGCAGGGCCTGATTAATTTATTTATTAAATTAAATACTAGCTTAATAGTACTTAAAAGTCAATAGTTTAGCTTCTTGGACTTGGTTTTCTGAATCCAGAATTACCACCTCCACTACGGCGATCGTTACTGCGACCACTGTTACGATCTCGGCTAGAATTACCTGGAGTAAAACCACCTTCAGATTTTCCAGGTTCATTCTCCCAAATTTTACTATTTGCCTCTTGGGTCTTCATGGTTAGACTTACTCTTCCTTGGTCATCAATTTCTTTAACCTTTACTTCTACTATATCACCAATTTTAAGTAAGTCAGTTGGATTGCCCACTCTGTATGGAGCCATTTCACTAACATGGACTAAACCGTCCTGATTAGCGTTTAGTTTAACAAAGGCACCGAAGTCTAACATTCTAACTACTTCACCTTTGATTACTTCACCGGCTTCAAACTCATGAACTATTTCTGCTACCATGGCTTCAGCTTTCTTACAGTTGTCGGCATTTTGACCACAAATTACTACTAAACCATCCTCTTCGATATCGATGCTTACGTCAGTTTCGTCAATAATCTTATTAATAACTTTACCACCGGGGCCGATTACCATACCAATCTTCTCTGGGTTGATCTTTAGGTTTATAATTCTAGGAGCATAGGGAGACATTTCTTTCGGTTCACTGATTGCTTTATTCATGACTTTTAGAATCTGATCCAAAGCATTTCTACCTTCAACTAAAGTTTCCTTAATAATATCTTCGTTTATACCATCAGTCTTAGTATCTAATTGAACAGCAGTTAAACCATTCTTAGTACCAGTGATTTTGAAGTCCATACCGCCTTTACCGTCTTCTAGGTCTTGAATATCTGTTAGAACCTGCCATTTGCTCATATCTTCGTTAGAAGCTAATCCCATGGCAATACCGGCTACAGCAGTCTTAATTGGGACACCAGCGTCCATTAATGATAGAGATGAGCCACAGGTAGAGGCCATAGAAGATGAGCCATTTGAACCTAGAGTTTCACTCACTACTCTGATAGTATAAGAAAATTCTTCTTTACTTGGTAATACTGGAAGTAAGGCTTTTTCTGCTAGAGCACCATGTCCAACTTCTCTACGGCCAGTTCCTCTAAGAGGTTTGGCTTCGTTTACACTGTAAGGAGGGAAGTTATAGTGATGCATGTAACGTTTTTTAGTTTCACCTTCTAGATCTTCTAGAGTCTGTTCCAATGAAGGAGCTCCCAGAGTAGTAATAGACATTACTTGAGTTTCTCCTCTAGAGAAAAGTCCGTCACCATGAGTTCTAGGGAATAGGCTAGTATCAGCAATTAACTCTCTAATTTCATTCATTTTTCTTCCATCAACTCTTTTCTTATCTTCAATAATTGAGCGACTTACTTCAGCTTCGATCATGCCTTCGGCAGTTTCCTTAATAGCGAATGATCTTTGATCTTTTTCTAGGCCTTGTTCGAATAGGTGTTTATCTAAACCTTCTTTGATAGCTCTTACAACAGCTTTTCTTTCACCTTTACTGTGATAGGCTTTATCAAATAACATTTTCTTAATGTTTTGATTTAACCATTCGGTGGCTAGAACAAGAACCCTAACTTTTTCTTCAGCTTTAGCTTTATCATCTTCGCTATCTAGTTTTTGTGGTTCAGCTTTTTCTTTTACCCCCATTTCTTTCTTAATCTTTTCGATTAAAGCGATTGGGGCTTGTAATTCTTTCTGACCAGCTAATAGAGCTTTTTCCATTTCTGCTTCTGGAATTTCCTGAGCAGCAGCTTCGATCATAATAGTTTTTTCTTTAGTACCAGCTACAATTAAATCTAGATCACTAGATTTCATTTGTTCGTAGGTAGGATTAAAGACTAGTTCATTCTCAATTCTAGCTACTCTCACACCACTAATTGGACCATTCCATTTAGCACCGGAGATAGACACAGCAATTGAAGAAGCTACTAGAGCAACGATATCATAATCATTTTCTTGGTCTACTGATAATATAGTATTGATTACTTGGATATCTTTACGACTAGAATCATCAAACAAAGGTCTGATAGTTCTGTCGATCATACGTCCGGTTAAAATAGAGCTATCACTAGGACGGCCTTCACGTTTAACCCAACGAGAACCTTTAATAATACCAGCGGCATATAAACGTTCTTCACATTCCACCATCAGTGGAAAGAAGTTCACTCCATCTCTTTCGGTTGGAGATTGAACTACTGTGGTCATAACCACGGTGTCGCCGTATTGTACGACAACAGCGGCGTCAGCTTGTTTAGCTAACTTACCGGTTTTTACTGTCAGAGTGCGACCAAGCCACTCGGTAGAAAAACTTTTTTCTTTTGACATAATGTTTTGGGCCTGGCCATTAAATTACAGGACCATAAGTATAAAGACTTATAGCACTATTTATCTAATGACCAAGCTATAATTATTATTTAGTTATTGTAAGAATCTTTTATCTTCGCTTAAATTTACGAAGTCATCCACTTGCTCTATTAATTTAGAAGAAGCAGTTTGTCTGAAAGCTAATACTTCCACCAAACAGCCCTTGGTGCTTTGTAGATAAGAAACGAGGGGAAGGTAATCACCATCTCCGGTTACTAGAACAATTACGTCTAGTTTACCTCCTAATTTGATAGCATCTACAGCGATGCCTACATCCCAATCGGCTTTCTTAGCTCCACCAGCAAAAATCTGTAAATCTTTCATTTTTACCTCAAAGCCCTGCTGTAGCAAGGCTTCAAAGAATGGAGTTTCCTCCTCAGATTCGGTATGGATAACATAAGCAATAGCTCTAATCAGTTTTCTGCCGTCAACGCTCTTCTCTAGAACTTTGCGGAAGTTGACTCTTTTATTGTAGAGATTCTTAGCGCTATGGTACATGTTGGAAACATCTACCAGGACTCCGACTCTCTGTTCCTTATGTTTAATCATAAAACGTTATTATTTTTTTACTTCGTCTGCTTCAACCGCTTTAACTTCTGTGCCAATGGTAATCTCATCAAGTTCTTGCTCTTTTCTTAAAGCGTCCTCTTCAGCTTGTAACTTTTTAGCGATTTTTAGATTTAACTTTTTAGCTACATCAGCAAAGGCTTTAGCGTCTTCCTTTTGTAGATATTTTAGTAACTTTCTTCTTTCGCTAACTTTTCTTAATAGACCACGTCGAGAAGAGTGATCGTGTTTATGCTCTTTCAAATGACCGCTTAGACTTTTAATTTCTTCAGTTAAAATAGCGATTTGTACTTGAGCAGATCCAGTATCACTGTCGTGAGTTCTGAACTTTTTAATAATTTTTAGCTTGTAATCTTTAGTCAACATAGGTTTTTGCTCGAACCGAGTTTTGGTCTCTAGGGGCCAAACACCAAGTAGGAGTAAATTATTTTAATTTATTAACTTGTTTTTGCAAACGAGATTTGTAACGACTGGCAGTATTTTTTTTAATAATACCTTTTTTAGCCGCTTTATCTATAGTTTTAATAGATTCTTTTAGTAGCTTACTAGATAAATCTTTATCTTTGGCTACCACAGCTTTACGATTTGTTTTAATCGTTTTTTTCATTGTTACCTTTTCCTCCTTGTTCTGAATTGCTCTTTTAGAACTTTTTCGCAATTCTTTTTTTGCTGATTTAGTATTAGGCATAAGTTTGTTTAATAATTAATGTTGGTCGGGGCACTGGGACTCGAACCCAGGATCTCCTGCTCCCAAAGCAGGCGCCTTAGCCACTAGGCCATACCCCGTGACCCTTTATAAAAGGGTGCCGAGGGAGAGAATCGGACTCTCGACACAAGGATTTTCAATCCTTTGCTCTACCACTGAGCTACCTCGGCGGACTCAGTTCTTACTAGTTGCGGGGGCAGGACTCGAACCTGCGACCTCCAGGTTATGGGCCTGGCGAGCTGCCAACTGCTCTACCCCGCTTTATTGTCTATGTGGGCAATGGAGGATTTGAACCTCCGACCTCAGCATTATCAGTGCTGCGCTCTAACCAACTGAGCTAATTGCCCGAATAGAAGATGTCATATCCATAACAAAAAGATCGCTGGAATAGCGTCTTAAAGATAGTTTTAATATAACAGACCAGAAATAAAAAAGCAAGAGTTTTAAGGGGTTATAAAATAATTGATTTATTTAGAGTTGTGGTGTAATATATTTTCATAGTTGAATGTTCTTTTATAACCCATAAAGTCAGAAAAAAATGTTTAAATCCAGGACTGGTGCCTTGTATGAGCTTGTAAAACAAGCTGTTAATGAATTTCTTTATCGATTATTCTTTGTTGTAGCTTTAGTAGCCGGAATTTTAATAGTATTCCTTTTTTATCAATCACAGTATCTCACCATTTCAGTAATTGGTTTTTCTTTTTTCATTGGATTTCTGGTTATTTGGATAAAAAGCTACCGCCGATTTACTAGTATATATGCAGCATCTTGGTTGATATTGGCCCTAACGTTTTTGAGTATTTAACTCAAGAAACAAAACCGCTCATTTTATAGCGGTTTTTTTTGTATACTATTTTTATTTAAAAGGCTTTAGCTATAAATAGATCTAGCCAGGTTGAAATATCAGCCTGTCCTTGTTTGGTTAAGAAATCTATGTGATTTAATTGCCCAATCATGTCTTTTAATTGAGAAATTTCAAATTGTCTGGCCTGGGCAGTGGCTTTTTGGGCAACAAAGGAGTGCCAACCTAATTCTTTAGCAATTTCATTAGAATTTTTTCCTTGATCTTGGGCTACTTTAGCTTGTAAAATTAGTTGAAATTGCCGTTTAGTCATAGATAGAATATATTCTTCACTAAATTCAGTTTGAAGTTGTTCAGCCAGTAGTTTAGAGGCTAATTTGAAGTTTTTTCTGCCGAGAGCATCAGTTAAAGCAAAAATATCTTCCTCAATTCTACCTTTTATTAACTTTTTAACATCTTCCAAGAGAATCTCCTCGCCATTCTTATAGTGACAGAGTTTTTGTAGTTCAGAATTTGTTTGCCAAAGATTATTGTCAGTTAATTTTATGAATTCCTCCAAAGCGTTGAAAGCAATGTCTTGTTTTTTTCTATCTAGTTCAGATTTTATCCATTGCCTTAGTTGAGCGGTAGTTAGTAATTTAAATTCTTGAGCGTATTTTTGTTTTTGTAGATAGGCTAGTAGTTTCTTAGCCCCGGTTTTTAACTTTTTAGCTTTATCTGTTACGTCTTCATCAAAAAAAATAAAAGCGTCTTCACTTTCTTCTAATTTATTGGTTTGAGAATAGACGATGAAATCTTTGAGTAACTCCTGATTGCTGTTTTCTAAGAGGTTTTCGATAATTACCATCTTTTTTTTACTGAATAAACTTTTTCCTTTAATTTTTTCGTTAAGCTCTTTTAAATCAGTAGTTTTGCCATTAATAAGAGCCAGGCTATTTTGTGAGTCAGTTACGCTATCAATAAATTTTTGTTTTAGAGCCCGAAGCTTTTCTCGGCTTCTGAATGTATCTGGGCCAAAAAGGAAAAGTATCATAGTTATTTTTTCACAGCTTGTTTAAATAATGCGCCACGCTCTTTGTAGTTATTGAATAGACCAAAGCTAGCACAAGCTGGAGATAATAATACAACGTCATTAGAAATGGCTTGTTGTTTAGCAATTTTTACTGCTTCGGTCATGCTATTAACAAGTTTAATCTGGTTCTTAGGATAATTCGCTTTTTTTAAAGATTGTTTTAATCTGTCGCTACCTCTGCCGGGGAAAAGAATTAATAATTTTACTTTAGAGTTTATAGTTCTAGCTAAAGCATCAAAGCTAGTGCCTTTATCAGGTCCTCCGGCGATTAAAATGATTGGAGTTGTAAAGGATTTAAGATCTAGAATTGTGCTAGCCGGAGTAGTACAGAAACTATTATTATAGTAGGTCACTTTTTTTATGTTAGCTACCCATTCTAAGCGATGTTCTAGATTTTTATAGTTTTTAATAGTTCGTTTAGCCTGTTTTAGATTTAGTTTAAGTACTTTGGTCAGAGTTAGAGCTCCACCAATGTTTTCAAAATTAAAATCACCAACTAGCTTAGTTGGTAAGACTTCTGGTTTAAAAGTTGTTATTTTTCCGGCGTAAATTTTTACAAAATTAAAGACCTCTTTTTCAATGGTTCGACAAGCTTTTTCGTTAACGATAAACTTTCCTAGATTATTTTGGTTGCCGGCAATATTTAATTTAGCCTGGATATAGGCTTTGAAGTTTTTATGAAAATTAGGGTTATTAGGATCAGCAGCAGATAAGTGTTCAGGATAAAGATTGGTGATTACAGAGTATTTAGGACTATAAGCTAGATCCTCTAATTGAAAGCTAGATAGTTCTAAAACTATCCAATCACCAGATTTAACTTTATCTACAAAACTTAGAGGAGCAATGCCAATATTACCGCCTAGGAAGATTTTCTTTTTTTGATCTTGTAATATCTTAGCTATTAAGCTGGCTGTGGTACCTTTACCCTTGGACCCGGTTACACCTACAATATTTTTACTAGCACAAATTTGAAAAAACATATTCATTGAGCTAGAAATTGTTACCTTCTTTTTTATAGCCTGTTTAATCCCCGGATAATTTAAAGGCCAGCCAGGGGAACGAAATAGAATATCAAAATTATCTAGTTTTTGATTGGATTTTTTCTTTAATTGATAATTAAGCTTTAATGATTTTAATTTTAGTTTGGCTGTAATAGATTTCAATGCCACCAGAGTCTTAAAATCACAAATAGTAATATCAGTAGTTATATTATATTTAGCCAGTAATTCTAATAAAGCCTGGTTTTCTAACCCCAGGCCTAGTAATGCAATTTTTTTGTTTGAAAATAGTTTTTCTAGTTTTTTTTTCATATATCTAGGGGTTTTAATTGACCCCAATTATCTCCAGTCTTTATGTCAGCAATAATAGGGACTTTGAGTTGAACGATATTTTCCATTATATCTTGGATTTCTTTAGCGTACTCTTTGAGTTTATCTGGTTTAATTTCAAAAATCAATTCATCGTGAACTTGTAAGAGCATCCTGATGTTTGGGTCTTCAGAAAATTTATTAGCAACCTGTAACATAGCCAGTTTAATTAAATCTGCAGCAGTTCCTTGCAGGGGAGTGTTAACAGCAATTCTTTCTCCAGCTTTTTTAACTAAACTAATTTCAGAATTAATCTCTGGCACATACCTGCGACGATCAAAAAGAGTTTTTACATAACCCAAGTCTTTGGCAGATTGGATAGTGTCATTAATAAACTTCTTTACTCCGCTATAGACAGTAAAGTATCTGGTAATAAATTCTCTGGCTCTGGCATAGGGGATGTCAGCATTTTGGCTTAGTCCATGTGGACCCTGGCCGTAGAGGATGCCAAAATTAACCGCCTTAGCTTCACGACGCATGTCTGAGGTAACTTCAGATTCAGATATTTGATTTATGTTTGCGGCAGTAGCAGTATGGATATCTTGATTGTTGTTGAAGGCATCAATTAGATTTTCATCTCCTGACATATGAGCAGCTAATCTTAATTCAATTTGGGAATAATCTATGGCTAATAGTTTATAGCCCTTCTCAGCTATAAAAGCTTGGCGTATTTCTTTCCCTAGGCCATGTCGTACAGGAATGTTTTGTAGATTTGGTTCAGTAGAAGATAATCTGCCAGTAGCAGTTACAGTTTGTTTGAAACTAGTGTGTAGACGTTTAGTCTTGGTATTAACTAACTCCGGTAGAGCTTGGATATAAGTACTTTGTAGTTTCTTTAGCTCTCGGTAACTTTGAATCATTGGAATAATTGGATGTAAATCTTTGAGTTTTTGTAGTTCGTCAAAAGCAGTAGAAAAACCATTTTTAGTTTTTTTAATATTTTCAGTTGGAATATTTAAATCATTATAGATTATCTTTTGTAACTGTTGAGTAGAGTTAATATTGAAATCGTTATTAGCTAATTTATGAATATCTTTAGTTAATTTATTTATTTTTTTACTAACATCTTTGTCCATGTCTTTTAGTTTCTCTAGATTTAATTTAATACCGTAAATTTCCATTTGAGCTAGGACATCGATTAAAGGTAGCTCAATGTCAGTGAATAGTTTCTCTAGTTCGTACTCCTTTAATTGTTTTTTTAGAATATTAACTAAACGGAAAGTACAATCCGCATCTTCACAGGAATACACAGACATCTTTTCTACGGGCACTTGCCAATAGGCTAGTTTATTACAGCCCTTTCCTAATAGATTTTCTGAGTTAATTTTCTCTAAGCCTAGTTCACTAAAACTTAAAGCATCTAAGCTATGGTGACGATTACTAGGGTTAACCAAGTAAGCCGCTAATTTAGTATCAAAGGCCACCCCTGCCACATTAACTCTATGAGAGTGCAATAATTTAATATCAAATTTGATATTATGTCCAAATTTCTTTATTTTTTTATCTTCAAGAATTGGTTTCAGTTTTTCTAGCCAATCGTGCATAGCTCCTTGCTGGTTAAATAGATTAGGCTCAGGACTAGAATCTAGATTAACGTAATAGGCTTGTTTGGCTTTCCAGGAAAAACTAAGGCCCAGTAGTTTAGCAGAGAAAGTATTAGCATCTGAGCTTTCAGCATCAAAAGCAAACTGTTTTTGTTTCTTTAGTTCAGCGAGAAATTTTTTGAAATCTTTTTCAGAGTTGACTAGAGCATAATCAAACTTTTGTTTGTTACGGACAAATTTATCTATTGGCTGATCCGCTTCTTTATTGCTAAATATTGGTCCTAACTTGGCTAGTCGAGGAATTAAAGACTTGAATTCAAGCTCGGTGAAGATCTTTTTAATACCTTCTATATCTAAATTATGTAGTCGGGTTTTTTCGAGATTAAATCCCATGTCTATATCAGTTTTTATAGTAGCTAGTTTCTTGCTAAGAAAGGCATTGTCTTTACTTTTTTTTAGTAAGCCAGTAATCCGAGGTCTAATTTCTTCCGCTTCAGGATTTTTATCTAAATAGGTATAGATGTTTTCTAAGTTATCAAAAAGGTTAAGAAGTTCGATAGCAGTTTTTTCTCCTACTCCATCTACTCCAGGCAAGTTATCGCTAGGATCTCCTCGTAGCGCTTTGTAATCTATGATTTGATCAGGCCTTAGTTGATATCTTTCCTTAACCATTCTTTCATCATAAATAACTGTGTCGCTTAGGCCACGGCTCATAGTATAAACTTTAGTGTGAGGATTAATTAATTGCAGAGTATCTAGATCACCAGTAATAATCATTTTTTCTAGATGATGTTCGTTTTCTAATTGTTTAACAATTGAACCGATTAAATCATCTGCTTCAAAACCGCTCAAAGAAAAAGTTGGGATATCGAAAGCTTTAGCCATTTTTTCTATTAGAGGAATTTGTTGGTAGAGTTCATCTGGAGCCTTTACTCTTTTTGCTTTATATTCTTTATATTCTTTATGTCTAAAGGTTGGTTCTTTTCTGTCTAAAGTTAAAACAACATAATCCGGTTTTAGATCAGTGAAAGCTTTTAGCAGAAAAGAAGTAAAGCCATAGACAGCATTAACTATTCGCCCATCCTTAGTTGTTAAGGTTGGTGGTAGGGCGTGAAAACTACGGTGAATTAAAGCATTCCCGTCTATTACGATTAATCGTTTATCCTTCATATGTTAATATTTTACCATTTTTGTTGGCTTTTTTCCAGCTCATTAATAGTGGTTTTTTTCTTAGCTAAATCTAGTAATTGTTGTATCAATAACCAATCATTCTGTAGATTGTTGTTAGAAGTTTGTCCATTAATAATAATAAATTCTTGAGTGCTAATTGTTTCTTGATCGTAATGGCTTATGATATTTTTACCAATACTTTTTATTTCTCTCCAATTATATTGTTCACTTAACACTAGCATTAAATTAAGATTGGAACGTAAGGAAAGAGGTTGAAGTTGTTGAGCTAGAGAAAAATAATCGTATGCAGTTTCTATATCTTTATTAATTAATGCCAAGCTGCCAGCTAGATTATAATTTGAGGCTTCGTTGGGATCTTTATCAATTGCTAGCTGGATTTGTTTAGCGGTTGCTTCCAAGTCATCCTGTTTTAGATAGAGGTTGGCCAAGTAATAATTATCTTGAGGGAGCCAACTAAGATTAACAGCTGTTTCTTGTTCAACTACAGCTTGTCTTAACTTATTTTTAGACAAACTTTTTAAGGAATTATTTGTATAGGTAGTTCTAATTAGAGAAGTTAGATTAAAAACAAATAATATTATAACTAAAACCAGAATACCTATCTTGATAGGTTTTTTTATTTTTATTTCTTCGCCAGAAACTACTAGCCCTAGCAAGAACCAGAACAATAATTGATTAGCTAGAAAATGAGAGCCGATATCGATCAAGCTATGTAACAAGAAAGCTAGTAAAGCCAAACTGATGGCTAGATTTTTATCGCCCGTCCTAAAGGTGGACTGTTTAAGAATATAGAAGAGGAATAATAAGAACGTTAATAAAGCAAACATACCAGACTCGGTCAGTATTTCTAAATACCAATTATGTATGTATTTACTGAAATGAAGAGGGTCAGTTTGGTGTTGAGGGTAAAGGTTAGAAAAACTATTTAAACCAGCTCCTAACCAAGGGTCATCTTTAAAGATATTTAAAGCTCCTTGATAATAATGTAAACGAGCAGTTACAGAAGTGTTGTGGGCATCAGCTTTGGTATAATCAATGGCTAGAGTTTTTATATATATGAAGCCAGAAGCCAAGAGTATAGATATTATTAAGATTAGAAGAGGAAGTTTAAAAGCTTTAATAGTTAGTCGTTTTCTGATACTAATTATGAAGAAGATAGCCACAACTAGCAGAGATAACCAGGCGCCACGAGAGGCAGTTAATATTAATGAAGTTATAAGAATAATGGTTAGTAAACTAGGGATCATTTTACGAGAATTTTTGGCGAGCCAATAAAAGGCCAAGGGAATGATAAGAATTAAATAAGAGGCAGCCGGATTAGGCCAATAGAAAGTTGAGGTTAGTCTATGATAGCCACCAGTAGCTAAGAAATATAAGCCGACTATTGAAACTATAGAACCTGTTATAACTAGAGACTTAATAATTAAATCTTTCTCTTTTGATCGGATATTGAGCGAGATCACTATTAAAAATAAGAAAACCAATGATATATATTCTCGAGCAACTTCTAAACTAGTATTAGGAGAGGCAGAAAATATAGAACTAATAACTAAGAATAACAAAAATAGACCTAGAAATGTGATGGCCTGTTTATTTCTTAATTTTAAATTAAATAGAGACAAACCTAGCAAAGGAATGAAAGCTAAAATTAATTGTTTTATGATGCTATGATTTCCGCCATTAAAGAAGGTAGCCCCGATTACCAAGATTAGGACAATGATTAATATAATTTTATGTAATTTATTCATATCTCTATTATAACAAAAAACCTGGTCATTGAGATCAGGTTACTTGTGGACCATAAGGGACTCGAACCCTTGACCTCCTGCTTGCAAAGCAGGCGCTCTAGCCAGCTGAGCTAATGGCCCAAATTAATTTGGTATGTGTCTTAGTAATGGCCCTAACACAAATCCTAAAAAGTTAGAGGTCATGCCCAACATAATAACGATTCCTAAAAAAATAATCAAGAGACCTAGCAATTTATAGCCTAATCTAGAGCCGCCCTCACTCCCTAAATACTTTTCAAAAACTCCGCTACGCCCAAAGTTCTCTAGCATCTTTTCAGTTTGGACTACCATCCATATACCAGCTCCGATCATAAGAATTCCTAAAATAATATTCATATTATCTAATGTAGTTTAATGGATTAAGCTTTGTACTATTGATTATAACCTCAAAGTGGATATGAGGTCCAGTACTCCAACCAGTCGATCCCATGGCAGCGATCGATTCTCCCATACTTACTATATCACCCTTTTTAACATAAAGTTTTGAAGCATGAGCATATCTAGTTCTTTTTCCTCCGCCATGATCAATCAATACATTATAACCATAGCCAGTACTCCAGCCAGAATAAATAATTGTTCCAGCATCAGCTGCATACAGCGGAGTGCCTGTTTTGTTGGCAATATCTAAGCCTTTATGACGCCAAGAATAATATTGAGTGATACGGTGTCCCTCGGTTGGCCAAAGCATCTTATTAGATGCAGGAGCTGAGGCTGGGCTAACTAATTTTTTAATCACATCAATACCGCTACTAGAAGATTGACTAGCGGTGGTTGATCTATAATATATTTTTCTACCTTCTGGAATAATTAATTTTTGACCAATTTTTAAACTATTAATATCAGTTAAATTATTGGCTGCCAATATTTTATCTGTTTCTACATCATAGCGATTTGAAATATAACTAAGACTTTCTCCACTACTAACTTTATGAGTGATTCCAGTAACAGACAGAATATCTAGAGTGTTACCAGGACGAATCAAACTATAGGAACTGAGATTGTTTTCCCAGAGAATAGTATTTACGCTTACGCCAAACTTTGTGGCAATTGTGCTCACACTATCTCCTGGCTTAACAGTATATTCAACAGTGGCAGCCCTAGACTGAGCGCTAGTAGCGGGAGTATCTATGACTACAGTTTCAGGTTTAATCTTTCCGGCTTCATTCTGTAGAGTCATGGCCTTGTCTTCGCTCATTTCAATATCTAGTTTAGGCTCTATTACAACTTCAGTTTGAGTAGTCACATCTACATTAGGCTCTAGAGTTCCGCTATATTGGCTGATTTGGCTTTCACCAGAAAAGACAATAGATTCTTCATTATAAGTTTCTTCAATTAAATCTTCATTATTTAATAGTTCGCCAAATTCACTAGTTACTACTTCAGCTAGAATGGTTCCAGTTGCTTTATTAGAGAAAGCTCGAGCTTGATTAGCAGTAAAGAATTGATAAAAAATTGCTACGATAATTAAGGCAGTAATAAAACTATGAATAAAGCCTTGAGTCAGTAGTCGTCTTTTTATTCCGGGCTGTTCTTTGGATAGCTTACGTTTAAGACTTTCATATAGGTGATGCCATTTAACTAATCGTTTATATAATAGTATATTAAAAATGAAAACTAGAGGTTTAATAAGGATATAAACAAAAATAACCCTAATTACTTTTCCTAATAGGATGAAAATCCTGGCGGTGAAAAGCAAGAGCTCTACAATAGTTTTTTTTATTTTTGTTTTGACTGAAATATCTTTTTATGGTTATTTGTCAAACTTAGGCCAATCCTAGCAATTATTGTTTGTCTAGTCAATACAAGAAACTTATGTTAAAATTTAGGTGAAAGCAAAAAATTAATCTAAAATTTATGTATAAAATTGTTTTTGTTCGCCACGGTCAGAGCCCCTGGAATAAAGAAGGTTTATTTACCGGGTGGGTGGATGCAGCAATAGAAAAAAAAGGTTTATCTGATGTGGATTTAACCAAGCGCGGTATTAAAGAAGCAATTTCTGCTGGAAAGATTTTAAAGCAAAAGGGCTATATTTTTGATTTAGCCTACACTTCTTATTTAGAAAGGTCTATAAAAACTTTACAAATTGTTTTAGACCAGATGAATCTGATGTGGATTCCAGTGATAAAAGATTGGAAATTAAATGAAAGACATTATGGAGACCTACAGGGCCTAAATAAAAAAGATATGGCTAAGAAGGTTGGCGAAGAACGTGTTTTTTTATGGCGTAGAGGTTATGCTGTGAGACCACCAGAGATAAAAAAGACTAATAAGTATTATACCAAAAAAGACCCTCGGTACAAAGGCGTGCCTGCTGATGAGTTGCCATTAACCGAAAGTCTAAAAGATGTAGTCGACAGGGTAGTCCCCTATTGGAAAAAAGTAATTACTAAGCAGATTAAGGCCGGTAAGAGTATAGTTATTTCTGCCCATGGCAATAGTTTAAGGGCTATTATAAAATACTTAGATAATATACCAGACGCAGAAATCCCCTTCATGAACATACCAACTGGCGTGCCATTGGTTTACGAATTAGACAAGAATTTGAAGCCCATTAAACACTATTATCTAGGAGATCCGGAAACTATTGCTAAGCTAGAAGAAAAAGTGAGAAAACAAGGTAGAATATAATATTATATATAAAAAAAGAACCATAAATTTTGGTTCTTTTTTGTTAGCTTTTAATTTTTATTATTTTTATTCTATAATTATTTGCCCCGTTGGAATAGAAACTAAGATGTGCCAAGGCACAGTTTGAACTTCTGTCCAGGAGTGTTGGTGATTATAGAAAGCTTGTTCATTGAAGAATGGTAGTTTCTGACCGTTAGCAATCAAGTAGACTGCACTTCCTTCAGGAGACTTAACTAAAGATTGATTAGCTAGAGGCATATTTCCAGTGATTTCCGCAGAATGATAAACTGGTTCAGTTTCCTCGTAACTGTTTATTTCATTTCTACCAGTCACAACAATGTCATTAATATTATAATTCAAATATTTGAATACCATCCAATTAGCGATTGGTTTTCTGTATTTTCCATCAATAACATAGACAGTGCTTTTATGTTCCTCCTTAACTACTTGTCCAGTATAGAAGATGCCATAATAACCAGGCATGGTGTAATACTCATTTAAATAATCTTCACTAATCTCTAATAGAATATTTTTATCATAACCTCTTTTGTCAAAACTACCGTTTTCAAAAGGAATTTTATTATGGTCGTAGATTAAATAGTTTGTTTCTCGATTTCCTTTGCTAACAATATCTCCACTATGATAATACAAATCTAAATAGTTCCAACTCAAATCAGTAGTTTTGAAACTATAGATATCAGTTTCTAAGGTATCATTATTTAAATCACTAGTTAATTTTAGTCTAAAGTAATAAGTAGTATTAGGTATTAGATCAGTTAAGGCTGCTCTATGTTCTAAGACATGTTCAGTCGATACATCTTGGTCATCTCCCAAATCATCAACCTCAGTTCCATAGAAAATCTCAGATTTAGCTAGAACGTTACTTCTCCAAGTAATAATAGCATTCTCAGGCATTAGCCTAGCTTGGCTGTAACTTTCTGGGTTTAATTGAGAAATTGTAGTTTGATCATAATCATCATGATTTTGAGTTTGAACGTTACTATAATGAAGAGTGCTGTTATCACTTTCGTCTTTAGCAACTATTTTCATGAAATAATAAGAGCCGGAATTCATATTGTTTATAATAACAGTATGACTTTTCTCGAGATCTCCAGATCCCCAATGTTCATCTAAAGATTCTAAATCGAATCCATAATAAACATCGACTTCAGTCGGTTCGTTAGTAGTAAAACTGAAGCCCACTCCTCGGTTAGTAGCTTGAAGGATTTTAAAATTAGACATTGTTGGAGCCTTAGTGTCTTCCATATCATCGGTATTAAAGTATCTGACAAAAGATTCAGTTTGATTGCCAGCTTCACTAATAGCTACAATTTTATAATAATAATCTGTATCTGATTCTAAACCAGTTAACCTAGCGTCATGAATTTTACTTAAAACAGTGTTACCGATATATGAATCTAGGTCGTAGGCAGACTTTCCAAAATAGATATAAGTTTTAGATTCTTCGTTTGTATTCCAAGTCAAATCAGCCTGACCATCTTTAAGAGAGTTAAGCTGAATATTAAAGATTTCTACTTGAGCTTGAGCTCCGGTAGGGAGCAAGCTTAGAGAAACAATAAATGTTAAAATTGTTAGGAAACTTACTAGTTTTTTCATATTCCTTATAGTATATCTTAGTAGTTAATTATAGCATAATATAATATATTTGTCAAGATACGGCTGACAATATAATAATAGTAGAAGAAATGTAAAAAGCAGAAGTTTTATATTTCTGCTTCTTTTTTTATCTAAAAACTTTATTGTTTAGTTTCCTGGCACAACTACATCAAATGGTTTATTCTTTCCGTATGCCCTGGGACCATAGTCTTGGCAATAGTTTTCTATATTTTTTTTGAAGTAGTCTGGTTTAGATTGTTGGATTTTGCCGATAAGATAATAAGTAAGAGAAAGCATTAAACCAAAATCGTGATTTTTAGGAAGTTTAATGTCCCAGCGATTCTCTTTATCTCCAAAGTATTTATTTTTACCGCCTAGAGTAATAACTAATTCCTTGTCCCAGGGAATTACGTACTTAGCGTGTCTGGCCGCTTTTTGACTAAAGGATCTAAGATTTAGTTTAGGTCCAAATAATTCGCTTTTTTTAATTTCTAGCATAGAAGTAATTGCTCCATATTTATCCGGTAAGATAAAGCTATATGATTTATAGTCTTTAAAGCCTCGTGGAAATTTTATTTTTTTTAAGGTTTTAAGAATATTTTTAGGATCTTCTTTAGTTTGTCCTATTATCATTCCTAGGTAGGTAGATACATTATATGTATATGGTTCGGCTATTTTTCTGAAGGTGTAAACTTTATCAGCTATTTGAGCAGCACTGGAGTTAGCTGAACAAGTCAATAGGATTGTTCTTAATTTTAATTTTTTACCCAATTCCACCTGCCACACTGAATCTTTTTCTCCGGCAGCTGAGATAATAACCGCCTCCTTAGTGACTCCCCTTTTAATTAATGGTTTATAGTTTTCCGCAATGTACTTAAAACTGTCTGCATCGCCAATGATAGCTGGCTGATCAGAAAATAATATTTGACAAGTATTATAGGCATTGCCAGAACCTGCCACTAGGGGAAATTTAAAACTTTTTAAATTAACATGTTGGGGTTGATTTTTAGTGAAAAATTTTAAAGCATTAATCACTGCTTGATCTAAGTTTATAATCTTCATAAATTTTAAAAATATAGTTTATACTTCTATTATATTAGAGATTGATTTTTATTTCAATTTAAGTTAAGCTTAATTCACGGAGGCAAGGAAAATTGCCCCTATTTAACGCTTTTAAACCTATGTCAGGACATTCCAAATGGTCTACAATTAAACGAGCTAAAGCAGTCACTGATGCCAAGCGAGGAGCCATTTTTACTAAGCTGGGCAATCTAATAACTATCTCTGCCAAAGAAAAGGGGGCCGATCCGGATACTAATTTTTCTTTGCGTATGGCCATGGATAAAGCTAAGGCCGCTAATATGCCTAAAGATAATATTGACAGAGCTGTTAAGAGAGGCACTGGCGAGTTGGCTGGAGAACAAATTGAAGAATTATACTATGAAGGTATGGGACCAGTTAATACTCAGTTTATTGTGAAGTGTTTGACAGATAACAAAAACCGTAGCGCTTCCACAGTGCGTCATAATTTTTCTAAGAGTGGTGGAGCCCTTGGTTCGGTAATGTGGAATTTTGAGCAAAGAGGAGTAATCCTTTTTATTGCTACTGGAATTGATAAAGATGAATTAGAGCTGGAGTTAATTGATGCCGGAGCCGATGATATTAAATCGGAAGGAGATAATTGGACTGTATTTACTAAAGTCGCTGATCTACAATCTGTAAAAACATTTTTAGAAAGTAAAAATATTGTTACTGAATCAGCAGAACTGGAATATGTGGCTAAAGAGGGAAAAGATTTGAGTGAGGCTGATAAAGAAAAAGTAAATAACTTTATTGAGCAACTAGAAGAAAATGAAGACGTGTCAGACTTCTATACTAACGCCAACCTTTAATATGAAAAAGATAATCCTAGGTATAGATCCCGGAATTGCGGATACTGGCTTTGGCGTAATTACCGTTGATGAGGTCAACAAGATTGAATGTTTAGAATACGGGTCTATTAAGACTTCATCTAAATTAGAACTTCCCGAACGTTTGCTGATTCTATTTGAAGAGTTAGAAAAAATTATAAAAAAATATAAACCAGAAATAGTTTCAGTGGAGGAGCTATTCTTTAATAAAAATGTGTCCACTGCCTTAATAGTTGGTCAAGCTCGGGGAGTGGTATTATTAACTGCTGTTAAGAACGGCTTGCCCACTAAACATTATACGCCATTACAGGTAAAACAAGCGGTTTCAGCCTATGGAAAAGCTGATAAAATCCAAGTTCAGAAAATGGTTAAACTATTATTGAATTTAAAAGAAATTCCTAAACCAGATGATGCTGCTGACGCCTTGGCCGTTGCTATTTGCGCTTCAGCTAGTTTAAAGTTTGAAATATGAAAAAATTAAAAATAGTCCAAATTGCTTCAGAAATGGCTCCTTTTTCCAAGAGTGGAGGATTGGGAGATGTCAGTCGTAGTTTGTCTAGGGCATTACATCGTCTAGGACATGATGTCATAGCTATTACCCCCTTGTATGGACAGATTATAGACAAGAAAAAACACAGTCTCAAAATTGTGTTCTCTAATGTTAAGGTTTATTTAAATTCTAAAGAGGCAGTTAGGATAAATTATTGGCAAGGATTCAGTATCTACGGTTTGCCAGTTTATTTTATTGAAAATACTAAATATTTTTCTAAGAGAAAATCTTTATATGGATCAAAGCATGAAAATGTAAGATTCTTAATTTTTAGTGTAGCGGCTCTAAAGTTAGTTTCTCTTTTGAAATTTTCTGCTGACATTGTGCATTGTCATGATTGGCAAACTGGTTTGATTCCTTATTATCTAAAAACAGATTTTAGATATTCTAAAACTTTGAAGAAAGCTAAAACAGTCTATACTATCCATAATCTAGTATTTCAGTTTGGTCGTAATTGGTGGGAAGTTCCACCAGTTAAAAAAGATTATGGTCGAAAACAATTACCTTATATCGGAGATGAAGATATTGAGTATATTAATTTTGCCAAGCGGGCGATATTATCTGCTGATTCTATAAATACTGTGAGTGAACAATATCGTAATGAAATAATGACCCGTAAATTTGGTCAAGACTTACACCGTATTTTGAAAAACCGTAGTAAACGTTTATTTGGTATTGTTAATGGAATTGATTATAATTCATATAATCCTGAAAAAGACACTACATTATTCAAAAATTATAATTGGAGTCAGTTAGCGGAGAAACAAGAAAATAAAGCTTATCTACAAAAGAAATTTGGTTTACCAATTGATCCCGAAGTTCCAATTATTTGTTCTACTTCTCGCGTTACCTTTCAGAAAGGTTTTGAATTAATTCTTAAAACTATAGATTCTATTCTGGGTTTGGGAATACAGCTTATTGTGATTGGAGCTGGAGATAAGAACTATATTAAACAGTTACAGAAAGTAGCTAAAAAATATCCTCAGTCATTAAAAGTTATTCCTTCTCATGAAGAGAATCAAAAATATGAAACTTTGGTTTATGCTGGATCAGATCTGTTCTTATTACCTTCCAATCACGAACCTTGTGGTATTAATCAGTTAATCGCTATGCGTTACGGAGTTATTCCAATTGTCAGAGAGGTGGGTGGATTATATGATACAGTAGATAATTTTAATCCTAGCACTGGTAAAGGGACAGGTTTTACTTTTAAAAATGAAAATCCTTTTGATTTTTTCGGTGCCGTAGTTAGAGCTTTGGAAGCTAGAAAATCTAAGACTACTTGGCATAAGCTAGTGTCTAGAGCTATGAAAAAATCTAATAGTTGGGAAATTCCAGCTAAAAAATATGTGGAATTATATAAGGAAACACTTAAATATAAATAATTATGCAGTGGATAAATTTCTTACATCTTTATCAGCCGGCTAATACTAAGGATTATTATATCCAAGAAGCAGTTGAGAAGAGCTATAGTAGAATTTTAAGAGCTTTGGAAGAAAATCCTGAAGCTCGCTTTACTTTAAATATAAATGGTTGCCTGATTTTGAGATTGTGTGACATGGGTTATGAATGGTTGGTCAAAAGATTCAGAGATTTGTATGAAAAGGGTCAAATAGAAATAGTCAGCACTGCAGCTTATCATCCGGTTCTTCCTTTATTACCGAAGAGAGAAATTATTAAACAAATAAAAGAACAGGAAGATATATTGAAAGAAAAACTAGGAGTAAAGAAAAAACCTAGCGGATTCTTTTTGCCAGAAATGGCTTTTAGTCCGGAGATCGCTAAGATCCTTGTCAGGTTGAAGTATAAATGGATAATTTTGGACGAGATTGCTTATAAAGGGAAGTTTGATCAAGTAGATTTTTCTAAGGTTTATCAAGATAAAGACAGTGGTCTGAAAGTAGTTTTTCGATCTCGTCGTTTTTCTAATACGTATATCCCAGAAAAATTAAGAATGGAGCTAGAGTCTGATTCACAATCTCCGGATTTAGTGGTGACAGCTAGTGATGCAGAATTATATGGATTACGACATGAAGACCCGACTGGTGAATTTGAAAATATTTTAAAACAAGAAGGTTTAGAGTTAAAAACTATTTCTGAGCATATGGTTGGCAAGGAAATTGTAAAAATAAATCTCCTAGCTTGTAGTTGGGAATCTATGCCTAAAGAATTATTAGATAACCAGCCCTATATTTTATGGAGTGGTAGGCACAATAAAATTCATGAATTGTTATGGAAATTAGCTAACCTTACCTTAGTTACAGTTTGGGAAAATCAGTCAGATCCTCAATATTATTGGGCTCGTTGGCATATGGTCAGAGGATTAGCTAGTTGTACTTTTTGGTGGGCAGCTTCTAGAGACTTTAATCATAATTTTGGACCCTATGCTTGGAATCCAGATGAAATTGAAAGAGGTCTAGAGGAGTTCATTCGGGCAATACGATCTATAGAGAGCTCTAATACTCGTAAAACAAAATTAAAAGCAGAAAAAATATTTATTAAAACCAAGGAGTTGATTTGGAAACGCCATTGGTTACATTATTGGAAAAAATAATTTATGAATAAGATTGAACAGCTCTTAGATGAGCAATTTGTTAAAGAATTATTTAAAAAAGAAATTTTACCTATGTATCCCAGTTTTGTGGACGTGAAAGATGTTAAAGTTAAACCCTATAAAAAATTGATTTGGGATGATTCCTTTCACGTAGTCTTTGGATTTGATACCACTTTTGTCTCTGAAGAAGAAAACGGATCAATTGAAAGAATTTTACCAATTTTTTGTTCTGGTCATAGCCATGAAAATCGTAAGAATGTTTACGATTCTTTAAAATTTCTATGGAAGTCAGGTTTTGATAGTGGTGATTTAACTATTCCTAGGCCACTGTTCTTCTCAGAAGAGTTTTCTTCAATATTTTATCGTGGTGTACAGGGAAATACTTTATATCATTATATTAGAGAAAAAGATTTTGTCACTATTGAAAAAGTTGTTGTCAAAGCCGCTCAGTGGTTCAGTAAGTTACATAGTCTACCAATAGATAAAGCGGAAAACTTTAATCCAGAAAATAGTCGAATTGTTACTGTGGTTCCTGGACGAGAATATGTTTTGGAGGCTATTGGACGACATGATGAGAGTTATGTGCCGTTATATAAGGAAGCCTATGAATTTTTTATTAATCAGGAGGAAACGTTTCTTAATTCAACTAAAGAGCGTTGGCTAGTTCATGGAGATGCTCATCCAGAAAACATTATTAGACTGAGTGATGAGAAGGTAGCGGTAATAGATTTCACAGATCTTTGTTTAACAGACTTCGCTAGAGATATTGGTTGTTTTTTACAGCAAGTGGAATATATGGCTAATCGTAAGATTGAAGAGCCTGAATACAGTCTAAAATTGCAAAAGTTATTTTTGGATAATTATTTCAAAAATGTTAAAATAAAGTTAGATTCTGGCTTAAAACAACGTATTAGCAACTATTATTATTGGACAGCGTTAAGATCTGCTACTTTTCTGTTGATTAGTAGTAAATCGTATCCTGAAAGAACAAAAGGTTTATTAGAGGATTTAGGCAAGAATTTAGGAAAATTAATACCTATTTTAAGATAATGTAATGATAATTGATTTACAACTTCATTCCACTTATTCCGATGGTTTTTTTACGCCCACTCAGTTGGCTAAATTTATAGCTAAGCGAGGCATAGAAATTGCTTCTCTTACTGATCATCATACTGTGAGCGGACAAAAAGAATTTAGAATTGCTTGTAGAGAGCAAGGCTTGAAAGCTGTTACTGGTGTAGAGATTTATGCTCGTTTAAATCAGAAAACTTTTAATTTGCTCTGGTATAATTTTGACGATAATGGTGCAGGATTACATGATTTATTACGTAAAACTCAGATTAGACGTCGGTGTAGAGTGAGACAGATTTTAGAAAGTTTACAGAGAGATGGATTTAAGTTAGAGGTGGAAAAAATCCTGGATAAATATACTCATTACGTTCCAGTTAATAAGGTAGCTGGTGATTTCTATGCTCATCCATATAATCATCAACGAGTGCAGAGAGAATTAAAGACTAGGAATGTACGAGAAGAAGATATTTTGAATCATTATTTTTTTAATCCTAAATATGGAGTATTATCTGAGACACATATAGATATTAATAAGATTTTAGAATTAAGAAAAAAAATTGGTGGTAAATTGATTTTTTGTCACCCCGGTAAACATAATAAGTATGCCGGGGGCTTATCTCAAAAATTAAAAAAGATTGGTGTTGATGGAATTGAAGTATTATCTCCACATCATTCAATCAGAGCAGTTATGTATAGCCAGTATTTGGCTAAAGAATTAGACTGGATTGCTACTGGAGGATCAGACTTCCATTTATTAGAAGGAAAGAACTTATTATTACAACATTCAGGGCAATGGTTTAGTATAGAGTCTAAATATTTAAGAAAAATTAACGAGATATTAAAATATGCTATTTAAAGTTGCTCATATTCACGTTTGGGACGAGAAGAATAAAGGAGATAGAGGAATTGTTTTAGCTGTACAGGAGTTATTAAAAGAAAATTTAGGTAAAATAGAAATAGTAGATTTTCCAATTGAGTTTTTGCAGAATTCTTCAACTCAAGATCTAAATAAGTTGAATAAATGCGATATAGTAGTAATTGGTGGCGGTGGTATTCTTTATCACTATTTTCTGCCTTTTAATAAGGAGGTAATAAATAAAATAAAACTACCAATAGTTATTTTCGGAGTTGGCTATATTAGAGAAATTGGTTCTCCGGCTTTAGACAAGAAGCAAAAAGATAGCGTGGTAGTTCTGATGAAAAAAGCTACATTGATTGGTGTAAGAGATTATTATACTAAGAAGTTTCTAGTCAATAATAAAATTAAGAGTGAAAAGATTAAGTTAATCGGTGATCCAGCAATATTTTTATCAGAAAAAGCCACTAGTAAGTTTAAAGATCTAAATTCAGATAAAATTAAAATTGGTTTAAATTTAAATTATTCTGGTTGGTTGGGATTTGGGAGATGGCATGATGACATTTTATCTTCCTATAATAAGATTGCTAAATATTTTCAAGATAAACATCAGGCTGAAATATATTATCTACAACATCACCCAGGCGAAGAAGTAATTGTTAAACAATTGCAGATTAAAAATTTACAAGTTGTTAACTTGCCGGCTAGAGAACAAAAGTATATATATGGTAAACTAGATTTAGTAGTAGGTATGATGTTACATTCTTGCGTGATGGCTTTTGGGGCTGGTACTTTAGAAATTAATTTAGCCTATGATATCAGAAACAGAAGTTTTGCTAATTTTATTAAAGTTCCAGAGTTACTAGTTTGGCCTAAAGAATTAAAAGAAGATAAATTATTTCAAACTGTTAAACAGGCTTTTGCTGATAAGCAGAAATATCAAAAACAATTTGCTAGAAGAAAGGAATATATTTACAAGCAACAACAAAAGTTTTTACAAAATATTAATAAGCTTATAAATGAATAACATGTCTAAGAAAAATAACATTAAAATATTGATGGCTTCAGCCGAGATTGTTCCTTTTGCTAAAGCAGGGGGTTTGGCCGATGTAGTGGGCTCTCTTCCCCCGGCTTTAAGAGATCTAGGGGTTGATATACGATTAATTATGCCAAAGTATGGCAGTATCGATGAGAAAAAATATAGACTAAAGAAAATCTTTTCTAAAGTAAAAATTCCAGCTGGTGGAAAAATTGTAGAAATAAATATTTTTGCTAGCGTGTTACCTGGTACTGATATTCTGGTATATTTTATAGATTATCCAGAATATTTTGGTAAGCCAGATATCTATTGGGGTAATGGTCCGGAAAGATTTATTTTCTTTTCTCTAGCAGTTCTACATGTTTTACCAATAATTGAATTCCGTCCAGATGTTATCCATGCCCATGATTATCATACTGCTATTTTAACTGATTTAGTGAAAGTATCAGACTTTGTTTATTCTAAGGATACTAAAACATTATTTACTGTTCATAATTTAAATTATCAAGGAAAGGCTGAAATTAAAGTATTGCGTTTGGGAAATTTACATAAGACATCTCTTAAAACTATAGCTAGAGACGCTAGAGATGGAGACATTAATTTTATTGTTCAAGGAATGATTAATTCCGATGCTTTCAATACTGTTAGTCCTACCTATGCTAAAGAAATTATGACACCAGATCAGGGTGCTGGGCTTTATCGTTTAATTAAAAAAAATAAAGATAAATTATCTGGTATTTTAAATGGTTTAGATGTAGATCATTTTAATCCTGCTACTGATCCCCATATTTATAAACGTTATTCAGTCGATAGTTTGGAATTAAAAGTTAAAAATAAATTAAAACTACAAAAAGAACTAGGACTAGAAGTTAACGCTGATAAACCATTAATAGCTATGGTTTCTCGTTTGGCCTGGCAGAAAGGTTTAGAATTGATTAGAGAAGATTGGGTGAGAGATTTAGATATGCAATTAGTTGTCCTAGGAACTGGAGAGACTAAATATGAAAATCACTTAAAGAATTTAGCTAAAAAATATCCTAGTAAAATGATTGCTCAAATTATGTTTGATGGCGCTCTAGCTCAAAAGATATATGCAGCCTCAGATATGTTTTTGATGCCTTCTCGCTATGAGCCTTGTGGGCTAGGTCAGATGATATCTATGCGCTACGGTTCTGTCCCCGTCGTTAGAGCCACCGGAGGGTTGGCTGACACGGTTGATAGCAAAGTGGGCTTTAGCTTTAAGAAATTTAGTTATCCAGCTTTTTCTAGAATTATAAGAATTGCAGTTAACACTTATTATAATAATCCTAAGAAATTTATTGCTATGCAGAAAGCTGGTATGCAGAGAGATTTTACTTGGACCAAATCAGCTAAAAAATACCTAAAGTTATATAAGGAGCTAGTAAAATAATATGGCTAAAAAGAGGAAGAAACAAAAAAAAGAGGCATTGGAGTATATTGCGTTACCAAAACTTAACCTAGAAGCTAATGTTAGGCAAAGTATTCTGATCATCACCATTTTTGTAGTGGCCCTGTTGAGTTTATTTGGATTATTTGATCTTGGTGGTCAAACAGGTAATTATTTTACCCAAATTTTAGGTTTGGCCTTTGGTTGGGGTAAGTGGATATTCCCTTTCTTACTATTTATTTGGGGAGCCCTTCTTTATCAAGGACGTAAAGCTCAGGTCAAGACAGTTCACTACACTGGTTTAGTAGTATTATTTTTAACTTATCAATCATTGTTTCATTTCTTCTTTATTAAAGAGAATTGGTCAGAAATAGCCAGCGCCAAGGAAGGTGGCGGTTACCTAGGTTTATATTTATCTATGTTTTTTTATAGTCTATTTGGTTTTTGGGGAGGACTAATTGTTATTTTGGCGTTATTCATGATTTCTTGGGTTTTAATTCTAAATCGTCCGATTAGCAGATTATTGCCGCCAGGTAGTTGGTTAAAGGCTCCGTTTAAGGTAATTGGTAAATTTTTAGGTAGATTATTTTCTTCCAATCGAGAAGTCAAAGAAGGTAAATATAAAGAAGTTTCTCAAGCCGAGTTATTTTTGTCGGAAGAAGTTGGAGATGAAGAAGATGAAGAAGAAAATAAAGAAATAGTTTTTGCCAAAAAGGCTGTGGCTAGTAGAAAAGCTCCGCCTAACAAGAGTGCTAAAATCATGAAAAAACCAGACTGGAAGAGTAAAGGAGTAAGGATAGATTTACCTATTGATTTATTAAAACAAGAAGATAGTAAAGCCTCTGGTGGAAATCTAGAACAGAACGCTTCAATTATTAAACAAACTTTAGAAAACTTTGGCGTATCTGTAGATATGGGACCGGTGAGTGTTGGCCCCACTGTTACTCAATATACTTTTAAGCCAACCGAAGGAGTAAAGCTTTCTCGTATTACCACTTTAAGTAACGATTTGTCTCTATCTCTAGCAGCTCATCCTTTACGTATTGAAGCCCCGATTCCAGGGAAGTCTTTAGTGGGCGTTGAGGTCCCAAATAAAACTAAAGCAATTGTTGGTTTAAGAAGTATGATAGACTCTACTAATTTTAAGACTCGTTCTAGCAATCTAATGATGGCTCTAGGACGAGACGTGTCTGGAGAAAGTTGGTTCTACGATATTAGTAAAATGCCGCATTTGTTAGTAGCAGGAGCTACTAATTCTGGTAAATCAGTATGTTTAAATACAATTATTATTAGCTTACTGTATCAGAATAACCCAGATGATTTACGTTTTATTATGGTAGATCCGAAGAGAGTGGAATTACCAATGTATAATGATATTCCTCATCTATTAACTCCAGTTATTACTGATGTGAATAAAACTATTAATGCCTTGAAATGGTGTTTAAATGAAATGGATAGACGTTTTGAAGTTTTATCTGAAGCTAAGAAAAAGAATATTAGTTCATATAATCAAGACCTAGAAGCTAAAGGTAAGAAAGAAGATAAAATGCCTTACATAGTCTTTATTATAGATGAGCTAGCTGATCTAATGGTGGCAGCCGCTAAAGACATTGAAGGTAGCGTAATTCGTTTAGCTCAAATGGCTAGAGCAGTGGGTATCCATTTAGTTTTAGCTACCCAGCGTCCGAGTGTAGATGTTATTACTGGTTTGATTAAAGCTAATATCCCAGCTCGTATTGCCTTTTCTGTGACTTCAGCTGTAGATTCAAAAACAATTATAGATATTTCTGGAGCAGAAAAATTATTAGGGCAAGGGGATATGTTGGTTATGACCCCCGTTTTATCTAAACCGAAACGTTTGCAAGGAGCCTTTGTTAGTGATAAGGAGATTAAAAATATTGCTAGTTATTTGAAGAAAAAAATTGGTAAAGCAGATTATTTAGATGATGTTACCGAGAGACAAAAGGTTAAAGGGTTAGGGGGCATTGGCTTAGATGGTATGTCTGGAAATGAAGATGAATTGTTGGAAGAAGCTAAAGATATCGTTATTAACATGGGTAAAGCTTCTACTAGTTTATTACAAAGAAGATTAAGAATTGGTTATGGTAGGGCAGCTAGTATTTTAGATACATTGGAAGAGGCTGGCATCGTTGGCCCATCTAATGGTTCAAAGCCAAGAGAGATATTGATTAGTCGCGAACAATATGAAGCTATTTTAGATCAAGGGGTAAGCGGAGTTAGTTTACATAATAAGGAAGAAGCTTCTGAGCCAGAAGATTATTTAATCGATGAAACTGAAAAAGAAGTTGAGGATGAAGTTGAAAAAGTGCAAGAGGTTGAAGAAACTAAGGAAAAAGTTGAAAAGACAGAAGTAAAAAAAGAGAAAACAAAATCTGACGATAAAGAGCCTGCTGATTCAGAAGAATGGGGTGATGATGGTATGTATTTCTCTAGATAATTTATGAAAATTTTATACAGACTTAAAAAAATACTGGTAGGCAAACTTTTGAAAGGATTGATGCCAGTTTATCATTTTCTGTGGGGAGCCCTAGCTAATTTTTATTACAAAAATCCTAGTCGCTCCGTAATTGTTATTGGAATTACTGGTACCACCGGAAAAACTACTAGCACTTATTTGTTAGCAGAGATGTTGCGTAGGGCGGGCCATAAAACTGGTTTTAGTTCTACGGCTATGTTTAGTGATGGTGACAAGGATTGGCTGAACGATAAAAAGATGACGATGATCGGTAGAGGATTTACTCAAAGACTATTAAAGCAGATGGTAAAAAATAAATGTACTTACGCTATTATAGAAACTACCTCCGAAGGCATTAGACAGTTTAGACATAAATTTATTAATTACGATATATTGGTTTTTACTGGTCTATATCCTGAACATATTGAATCACATGGTAGTTTTGATAAATATAAACAAGCTAAGCAAAGGCTATTCAAATATTTAAAATCTTGTCCAGCTAAATATACCAATGATCAGCATGAGGTAATTTTGAAAGCTAGCAAGCTGAAGAAGCTAGAATTAAATAGAGTGAAGAAAGCCATTGTGGCTAATGGAGACGATAAACATGTATTTGATTTTATAAAATTTTGGGCCCAAGAAAAATTTGTTTATACTAGTAAAACTCCAGAAGAATATATTAGTATTGCCACTGAAGTCGGATATAAGCATGCTAAAGATCTACAAATGATTAATTTCAAAGAGATATTAGCAAATGCTCAGGGAACTAGTTTTATGAGCAATAATCAAGAAATTAATTTAAAATTATTAGGTGAGTTCAATGTTCTTAATGCCGCGAACTCTATCGGAGTAGGATTATCTAGAAGATTAAGTTGGGAACAAATTAAATTTGGTTTAGAATCTGTAGAACATATTCCCGGTAGGCTAGAACAAATTAATGTTGGGCAAAATTTTCTAACAATTATTGATTATGCTTTTGAGCCTAAGGCGGTTACTAAGCTATATGAGACAGTAGCTCTATTACAAAACTCTCCAGCTATAGAAACAAAGGGTAAAATTATTCATGTACTAGGATCAGCAGGCGGCGGACGTGATAAAGCTAGAAGACCTAAGTTAGGCAAGTTAGCTGGCCAAACTGTCGATTATATGATTGTTACCAATGAAGACCCCTATGACGAAGATCCTTTGGCAATTATTAAGCAAGTAGCAGAAGGAGCCTTGTCTGTTGGCAAGAAAGAAGATGAAGACTTATTTTTAATTTTAGATAGAAGAGAAGCTATTCAGAAGGCTTTGTCCCTAGCTTCTAGAAATGATATCGTTCTTTTTACTGGTAAAGGATCCGAGCAAGCAATATGTTTAGCTAATGGCCAAAAAATGAAATGGGATGAGCGAGAAATAGTGAGGGAAGAGCTAAACAGACTTCTAGTTCAATAATTGCTTCTGTGGACAATATGTGTATTGACATATTTGATTTAATGTAATATTATCTTAGATACCTTTAATTTAATTAATATTTACTTTAATTTATATAAAAATCTATCGGAAAGCGGAATAGGTTAGTTTTTTTTGCCTATATAGCCGTTTTTTATTTTTTGTAATAATTTATTTCATTTTTAATTTTTCTCTAGTAGTCCCCATTATTAGAGAAGCAAACTCACGGTGCATAACTTCCATTAAAACTTTATTTTACATAGCTTAAGGTAACTTGAGAATTTTTGTGTTGACAAAATAATTGTAATAAAAATATGGCAAATAACAAAGTGTCCGTTAAGACGGAATTGGGTCCAAGAAAATACTTTACGGATTTTGTTCAGGCTATACCCATGCCTGATCTGATAGAGATCCAAAAAGATTCGTATGACTGGTTCCTTAAAGAAGGTCTGGTAGAGTTGTTTGATGAGATCTCCCCGGTCATAGACTTTAGTGGTCGTGACTTAGAATTATATTTTGAAGATTATTATTTAGATGAAGCTAAATTCACAGAATTAGAAAGTCGACAAAAGAATATTACCTATGAAGCTCCTTTGAGAGTAAAGACTAGATTAGTTAATGGAAAAACAGGTAAGGTTGTTAATCAGGAAGTGTTTTTAGGAGATTTTCCTTTAATGACTAGTAATGGAACCTTCATTATTAATGGTATTGAAAGGGTAGTAGTATCTCAGTTAATTCGAAGTGCTGGTGTAATGTTTACAGCTGACTATGTAAAAGGTAAAAAATGTTATGGAGCTAAGATTATTCCTAATCGTGGTGCTTGGTTAGAAATTGAAACTGATGCTAATAAGGTAATTTGGGTAAGAATTGATAGAAAGAGGAAGGTAGCCGTAACATCATTATTAAGAGCTTTTGGTTATGAAACTAATGAAAAAATTAAAGCTCTATTTAAAGAGGTTGATTTATCTAGAGAAGATGAAGATTCATATATAGAAGCTACTCTAGGCAAGGATATCTCAACTAATGAAGCAGAAGGTTTACAGGAAGTATATAAGAGAATTAGACCAGGAGATTTAGCCGCTACAGAAAATGCTCGTCAATTAATTTATTCAATGTTTTTCCGTTTCGATCGTTATGATTTTGGTAGAGTAGGAAGATATAAGCTAAATCGTAGATTTAGTTTAAATTTGCCTAATGATAAGGAACATAGGGTTTTGAGAAAAGAAGACCTAGTTTTGATTATTAAAGAAGTTATTCGTTTGAATATTACTAAAGAACCAGAAGACGATATTGATCACTTAGGTAACCGTCGTATTCGCGCGATTGGCGGTTTAATACAAAATAGATTCAGAATTGGTTTAGCTCGTATGGAAAGAATTATTAAAGATAAAATGAGTACTACTGATTTGTCTAGCATTTCACCGACTAAATTGATTAATGCCAGACCAGTGATTGGTGTAGTAAAAGAATTTTTTATGTCTTCTCAGCTATCTCAATTTATGGACCAAACTAACCCTTTAGCAGAGTTAGAGCATAAACGACGTTTATCTGCGATGGGTCCAGGTGGTTTAACTAGAGAAAGGGCTGGTTTTGATGTTCGAGATGTACATGCTACTCATTATGGTAGAATTTGTCCAATTGCAACACCGGAAGGACCTAATATTGGTTTAGTCGGTCATTTGGCCAGTTATGCCCGTTTAAATAGTTATGGATTTTTAGAAACTCCATATAGAAAGGTAAGGCATACTGCAACTGGCAGTAAAATTACAGAAGAAATTTTATATTTAGATGCTTTTACTGAAGAGAAATATATTACAGCCGATTCTACTATTCCTAATGATAAGAATAATAAAATTTTAGTTAATAGTTATCAGGTTAGAAAATTTGGACAACCAGCTACAGCTGATGTAAAAGATATTGACCTAGTTGGTGTAGCGGCTAATCAGATTATTTCAATTGCCACTTCATTGATTCCTTTCACTGAGCATAATGATGGTCAGAGATCTTTGATGGGAACAAACATGCAACGCCAGGCAGTACCTTTGATTATAAGTGAAGCCCCATTAGTTGGAACTGGCGTGGAAGAAAGAGCTGCTCGTGATTCAGGACATGTTATCACAGCTGACGATAGTGGAGTTATTAGCAAAGCTGATTCTGCTAGCATTGAATTAAAAACAAATAAGGGAAAAACAGTCACCTACAATTTAAATAAATTTTTAAGATCAAACTCCTCTACCTCTATTAACCAACACCCAGTTGTAGAACCGGGGCAGAAGATTAAAAAGGATCAGATCTTAAGTGATGGCCCAGCTATTGATGCCGGAGAATTAGCTCTAGGTAAAAATGTGTTGGTAGCCTTTATGACTTGGGAAGGTTATAACTATGAAGACGCGATTATTATTTCAGAACGTCTAGTATCTGAGGATGTTTATACCTCTCTCCATATTGAAAATTATACAATTGACGTGAGAGATACTAAGTTAGGATCAGAATTGGTTACTAATGATATTCCTAATATTAGTGAAGAGAAATTAAAGAATTTAGATGAAGAAGGTATTATCCGAGTTGGAGCTGAAGTCTCTTCCGGCGATATTCTAGTTGGTAAGATTACTCCTAAAGGTGAAACTACTCTATCTGCAGAAGAAAAATTACTAAGAGCAATCTTTGGAGAAAAAGCTAAGGATGTTAGAGATTCATCTCTATATTTAGAACATGGTGAACATGGTAAAGTAGTAGATGTAAAAATCTTTTCTCGTGAAGCCGGTGATAAACTAGCTGCTGGAGTTTTGCAGTCTATTCAAGTCTCAGTAGCTAATCTAAGGAAGATTCAAGTGGGAGATAAGATGTCTGGGCGTCATGGTAATAAAGGTGTTATTTCTAAAATCGTACCAGTCGGAGATATGCCTTATTTAGAAGATGGTACTCCAGTAGATGTGATTTTATCTCCATTGGGTATTATTTCTCGCATGAATCTAGGGCAGTTATTGGAAACTCACTTAGGTTTTGCGGCTCAGAAATTAGGACAGAAAATGGCTACGCCAACTTTAAATGGTATTAATGAAGAAGAAATTAAAAATCAATTGAAGTTAGCCGGATTACCAGAGGATGGTAAAGTCACTTTACATGATGGTAAAACTGGTGAAGCCTATGATACAAAGATTACTGTGGGATATAAATACATGTTGAAGTTAAATCATATGGTTGAAGATAAGATTCACCAACGTTCTATTGGTCCTTATTCATTAATCACTCAACAGCCTTTGGGCGGTAAAGCTCAGTTTGGTGGTCAGCGTTTTGGTGAGATGGAAGTGTGGGCTCTAGAAGGTTACGGAGCTTCTCATTGTTTACAAGAAATGTTGACTATTAAATCTGATGACGTTCCTGGTCGTAGTAAAGCTTATGAAGCTATTATTAAAGGCGAGGAAATCGAAAAGTTGAATGTTCCAGAATCATTCAACGTGTTAATCAGAGAATTAAAAGGTTTAGGATTGAACATTGAACTTCTAGGTGGTCAAAAAGAGGGAGATAAGAAAGAAGATAAAGACAAAGATAAAGATGAAAAGAAAGAAAAATCTGAATTAAAAGAAAAAGGAAAAAAGTCACAAAAAAAAGAAATTGAAGAAAAGAAGTAATTTAATTAAATAACTTTGTTAAATATATGTTAAATCCAATAAAAACAAGCGATTTTGACGCTATTAGATTAAAGCTTGCTTCTCCTGAACAAATTTTAAGTTGGTCTCACGGGGAGGTTACGAAGCCGGAAACAATCAATTATCGCACACAAAAACCAGAGAAAGATGGTTTATTTTGTGAGAGAATTTTTGGTCCGACCAAGGATTGGGAATGTGCCTGTGGTAAGTATAAAAAAATTAGATATAAAGGGATCATTTGTGATAAATGTGGTGTAGAGGTTACTCGTAGCGCTGTACGTAGAGAACGCATGAGCCATATTGCTTTACAAATCCCAGTAACTCACATTTGGTTTCTAAGAGGTATTTCTTCTAAGATTGGTTTGTTATTGAGTTTGAGTATGCAGGCCTTAGAAAGGGTAGTATATTTTGCCAGTTTTATTATTACCGATGTAGATGAAGATTTAAGATTAGCTACTCTAGATCAAATTAAGAAAGAATATAAGACTAAGAAGAAGAGTATTGAAGGAGAATCTAACGAAGTAGTCAAGGGAATTAAAGAGGAAGAAAAAGCTTTGATTAAAGAAGGCAAAAAGAAAGCGGAGATTAAAAAGATTATTGATAAAAAGATTGAAGAGGAAGGTAAGAGTAAAGATGAAAAATTAGAGAACTTAAATATTGACTTTGATAAAACACATAAAGAATTAAAGGATTTGAAACCAATGTTAATTGTTTCAGAAAATGATTATCAAAGTTTGAGTTTGAAATTTGGACATTTATTCGAAGCTGGTATCGGAGCCGAAGCCATTAGACAGTTATTAGAGAAAGTAGACATGTCTACCCTTATTCCTGAATTAGAAGAGACTTTAAAGAAGGCAGTAGAATCTAAGAAAGATAAGCTGACTAAGAGATTAAAACTGCTAAAGAGTTTGAATAATAATGACATTCGTCCAGAGTGGATGATTATGACTATTTTACCAGTGATTCCACCAGACTTAAGACCAATGGTGGCTCTAGATGGTGGTAGATTTGCTGCTTCAGATTTAAATGATTTATATCGTAGAGTAATTAATCGTAACAATCGTTTGAGACAGTTGCTTGAATTAAATGCTCCAGAAGTAATTTGTAGAAATGAAAAACGTATGTTGCAGGAGGCAGTTGATGCCTTAATTGATAACTCTGCTCGTCATACTAAAACTGTTACTGCTTCTACTGGACAGAAAAGACAATTAAAATCTCTAGCTGATTCTTTAAAAGGTAAACAAGGTCGTTTCCGTCAAAACTTATTAGGTAAGAGAGTAGATTATTCTGGTCGTAGTGTTATTGTGGTAAATCCTAGGTTGAATTTAGATCAGTGCGGTCTGCCAAAGATTATGGCGCTAGAATTATTTAAACCGTTTATTATTAGTGAGTTAATTAAAAGAGAAATTGTACATAATGTAAGAAGTGCTTCTAGATACATTGAAGCTGGGCATGATGAAGTATGGGATATTCTAGAAAAGATAGTTAAAGAAGCCTATGTATTATTAAATCGTGCTCCGACTTTACATCGTTTAGGTATTCAAGCTTTTAAACCAATTTTAATCGAAGGTAAGGCTATCCAAATCCATCCTTTAGTTTGTAGCGCTTTTAACGCTGATTTCGATGGTGACCAAATGGCCGTTCATGTGCCTTTAACTAAAGAAGCTGTAGCTGAAGCTAGAGACATCATGTTATCTAGCCATAATTTGTTGAAGCCAGCTACTGGCGATCCTATTGTAGCTCCTAATCAAGATATCGTTTGGGGAGCTTATTATATTACTGCTGAAGATGCTTCTGACAAAGATAAGGAAGATAAAGACTTGAAACATTTTAGTAATGAAGAAGAAGCTAAATTAGCTTATGATAATAACTTTATTTCTTTGCATCAAGCTATTATGCTAAGAATAAACTCCGATAGAAAATTATTTAGAACTACTGTTGGTCGTTTAATCTTTAATAATATTTTGCCAGAGAAGTTAAGATATATTAATAGGGTGGTTAGTAAGGGTGATTTGAAAGATTTGATTAAAAAATCTCTATATTTTTATAGCGAAGAAGACACTGTCAAGTTCATTGATGACTTGAAGAATAAAAGTTTTGCGTTTATTACTAAATCAGGTTTATCTTGGGGATTTGGTGATTTACCTCATTTCGAAGAAAAAGACGAACTGATTGAAGAAGCTAATAAGAAAGTAGAAATGATTCAAGAACAATTTGACGACGGTTTATTAACTGAAACTGAGCGTTTTACTAAAGTAATAGAAACTTGGACCGCTACTAAAGATAAAATTGGTGAAATTTGTAAGGCCGGTTTAACAGATGTATTACCAGTGTTCTCCATGATTGAGTCCGGAGCTAGAGGTTCCTGGGCTCAGCCAGTTCAAATCTTGGGTATGAAAGGTTTAGTGACTTCACCGTCTGGTTCAATTATCGAATTGCCAGTTAAAGGGAACTTTAAACAAGGGTTTGGAGTGTTAGAATATTTTATTTCTACTCATGGTGTGCGTAAAGGTTTATCTGATACGGCTTTGAGAACTGCTAATGCCGGTTATCTAACAAGACGTCTAGTAGATGTGTCTCAGGATATGATAATTAGCGAAGAAGATTGTAAAGATAAAAAAGGTATCTTAATCACACAAGCTGAGAGTGAAAAAATTGGTACAGATTTAGCTCAGAGAGTAGCTGACCGTTATTTGGCTAAGGATTTAGTAGATGTTGATGGTAAGGTTATCTTTAAAGCTGGTGAATTAATTGATGAGGATAAAGCCGCAGCTTTAAAAGGAGTAAACTTGCAAGAAGCTACTATTAGATCAGTATTGAGTTGTAAATTGGCTAAAGGCGTTTGTAGTAAATGCTATGGTAATGACCTAGCTCGTAATAAGGTGGTTCAGTTGGGAGCAACAGTTGGTATCGTTGCTGCTCAATCTATTGGTGAGCCAGGAACTCAGTTAACTATGAGAACTTTCCATACTGGTGGTGTAGCCGGACAAGAAGATATTACTCAAGGTCTACCTCGTGTAGAAGAAATCTTTGAAAGTCGTCCTCCTAAGAAAAAAGGTATTTTGTCTGAATTTGATGGTAAGATAAATATTGAAATGGCTAAGAAGATTATTAGAGATAAAGATGGTAAGGAGATTTTAATAGATAATCCTCAGGCTAAGATTTTAAGCTTAGTTTATAAAGGAACGACTAGTGATAAATATTATTTTTCAGAAGCTATTAATGAATATAAATTAGAATCTGGGAAAACTGGCATTAAGAAAGTTGAACCAAAGATCAAAGTACAGGAGGGAAATAAAGTTACTAAAGGAAGTGAATTATTTACCATTGATGGCAAGGCAATTAAAGCAAAAGTTGGCGGAATCGCTCAGATTACTGCTAAATATGTCGGTGTTCTAAGGGAAGTAGATCAGGCTAAAGAATTCTCTATTCCTCGTGGTACCATGTTACTTGTTAGTAGCGGTGATGAAGTCAAGAGGGGCGATCAACTAACAGAAGGTAGTTTAGATCTGAAAGAGCTATATCGTCTACGTAATCGTCTGGAGACTCAGAAATATATTATTAGAGAAATTCAATATGTATATTCATCTCAGGGTCAACCATTAAATGATAAACATATTGAGATTATTGCCAGACAGATGTTTTCTAGACATTTAATTATTGGTTCTGGAGATACCACATTGTTACCAGGAGAAATAGTAGAAGAGAGTGTATTGGAAACCGCTAATAATAAGGTAAGTAAGCCAGCTAAATCTGAAAGACTATTACTAGGTATTACCAAAGCTTCTCTAACTACAGATAGTTTTTTATCTGCAGCCTCATTCCAAGAAACTCCAAGAGTATTAATTGAAGCTGCTATTAACGGCAAGACAGATTATTTAGAAGGTTTAAAAGAAAATGTTATTATCGGTCGTTTAATACCAGCTGGTACTGGGTATACTGGAAAGCCAAAAAGAAATGTATATACTTAGAAAAATTCTTGAAACAAAAAGAGCCCCTAATTAGGGGCTCTTTTGTTTTGTCTTTTGCTCTCAGTGATATATAATATAACTATGAAAAAAGGACTTATTTTTAAAGTAAGATTGGTATTTATTATCATTTGGCTATTGGCTTTAGGTTTTTTCTTATTTAAAACTATTGTTCCAAATGGCTCAATTGTATATAAAACAAACTTTTCTAAAGAACATAGGTTTATTGGGTCATTAACTCCTGTGGAAAGAGTTGAAAAAATGGATCAGGGTAGAAAGATCACCGGTGATCCAGTATATTTTTCTCTATACTATCCTAGACATTTTGAGGAAGCTGAATTAAAGATTAAATATAAGTGGTTGAATGATGATAAGCAAATATTTTCAGTTGGGATGTTAGCAGATAATAGATTATGGCAGTATTATTTACAACCAATGGAAAACACTGTTATTGAAGATTTATTATCTGATTGGCACGTTACTCAAGAAAATGATACCTATTTTTTACAGAAAGAGAAACAATTTAATAGTCAGGCAGAGTTTTTAAATAGTGATTTTAATAAGTCAGAATTGGCTTTATATAATTTAACCTCTCAAGAAATAGGTTTAACAGATTATGTTTTGCCAGTCGAGCAAAAAGAGCAGATTATTCCTTTGACCTTAGAAACGGCTTTGAGAGGTCATCATCAATTTTTTGTTTATCATTCAAAAGGAGATTTAAAAATTGATTTAAGAATTCAGGATTTAAATCAAAATGGTGATTATGATCCAGTCGATTTAATATTATATTTTCAAGATAAGATTATTTTGAATAGTTTTTTAGAGGATGACAATAATAATACAGACGATGGACGGGTTTCCAGCATTAGAGATCTAAACTTGCAAGCTAGTAATCTGCCGGAAGGGCTCTATAAGGTAGAAATTAGAGTTAATGACGATATTGTAATTAAGGAATTAAAAAGTTCTAGTAATTATCTGATATTTACTAATGGTATTCGTTTAGCACCAGGGGCAAGCAATGTTACAATTTACACCAATAGAGACTATTTACGTGCTACTACAGTGAATCCAGGGAGTATACAGGAAGTTAAATTTGGTGGAGAAGTTTTAGGACTGACTAAAACCTATAGGCAGCATTATTGGGTTTTAGAAGATAAGGTTCCAGTTTGGAATAAAGTGGTCTTAGATAAAACAGGAATTATGTTATCTAACGATGGTTTGTTTACTTTTAATCAATCTACAGCCTTCGATCCAGAAGTAACTCAATTAGGTATAGAAACGGATATGGAAAATATTAATTATATTATTGCCAGATACCAGTCTATTAGGAGAGAGGGCGATTGGAATATAGCTCAGGCTAACTTTGATCTTTATCGAGCTTATTATAAAGATAATAAATATAATTTTATGTTGTCTATTCCCGGCTTATCTCATAGGAGTGAGGCGGGACTAATTATAGACTCAATTGAAGTTGAACTAAAAGGCAAAGGTCTATGGGAAAAAATAAAGGAAACTATAAAAGAATAATTTTGCAAGAAGGCTTTAGTGTTTTGTCTTTAGCCTTGTTTAGTTTTATCATTTTAGAATGGCTATGGCCTAATAGTGTTTTGGGCTATTTAAATCTTAATTTGTTGTTGCTAATTTGGCTGGCGATTGGTATATTATTATTAGTTATGAATAAGAAAAATAAGTAATATGGAAGGAAAACAGAAGAAAAATTTAATGTGGCCTATTATTGGATTTCTGATATTAATTTCCGTTGTAGGTGAAAGATTTGGTACTTTTCTATTTATAATTTTTATAATTTATATAGCATTTATTTTATTAAAAAAATTTGGCGTCTTGGATTTTAAATGGTCTGAGATTAAAAAGAACAAACATATGGACACTATTGACTTAGACAAACAGAAGGCCGTGGCCGCTGTTAAAAAAAGAGCCTTTGGAATTATCTTAGGCGTTATTATAATTTGGCTTTTCTTTGCTTCCATTACTATTATTGAAGCAGGTGAGACCGGCGTGTATTCTCTATTCGGTAAAGTTAAGGATACAGAGATGTCTTCAGGGTTTCATGTTATTAACCCTTTAGCTAAAGTAACCCCGATGACTATTCGTACCGAGGAATATACCATGAGTATTGTCAGTGACGAAGGAAATCGTCAAGGTGTAGATTCTATTGTAGCTTTGACTAGCGAGGGCCTAGAAGTGGAACTAGACATGACAGTGCTTTATCACTTAGAAGAGGATAGAGCTGCCGATGTGTATAAAAATGTTGGTTTGAACTATGAAGAAAAAATTATTAGACCAGATATTAGAAGTACTATTAGAGAAGTAATTGCTAAGTATAACTCTAAAGATATCTATTCAGTTAAAAGAGAGGAAGCTACTCAGCAAATTAAAGATAGTTTGCAAACCAGTTTCGAAGCTAGGGGCATCGTTGTAGAAGAAGTCCTATTACGTAATTTAAAACTACCAACTAATTTAGCTCAAGCTATTCAAGAAAAGTTACAAGCTGAACAGGAGGCTCAAAAATATGATTTCATATTAATAAAAGAGGCTAAGGAGAAAGACCGAAAAGTTATTGAGGCCGAAGGGCAAAGAGACGCTCAAACTATTATTAATCAAAGCTTAACTCCTAATTATCTTTATTACTTATATATCCGAGAGTTAAAAGATCGTGAGGGGACTATCTATGTTCCTACTAATCCTGAGACAGGATTACCTATGTTTAGAAATTTAGGCAGCTAATATAATCATCATGGATATTAGAGCATTTTGCGAGCCAAAATCTATTGCTGTAGTTGGCGCTTCATCTAACCGAAAAAAACTAGGTTGGCAGATTTTGTCTAACTTAAAAAAAGGTGGATATTCTGGAAAAATCTACCCAGTTAACCTAAAGAGCGATAGGATACTAGGGCTAAAGGCCTATCCTAGTTTATTAGATATTGATAATTCAGTAGATTTAGCATTAATTGTTATCCCTAAGAAAAAGGTAATCGAGGAAGTTAGAAAATGTGCTGAACGTAAAATAAAAAATATTATTATCATTAGTGCTGGGTTTAAGGAGTCAGATAAAGAAGGCAAAAGAATGGAAGAGAAGATTATTGAATTAGCCAAGCAGAATGATTTAAATATATTAGGCCCTAATTGTCTGGGCTTAATTAATAGTAGAAAAAAAATTAATTTAACCTTTAGTCGTTTTGATTTGGTTGGAGGTCGGGATTCTAGAATTGCTTGTTTATCTCAGTCAGGAGCAATCGGTAGCTCATTGCTAGATTGGTTTAGTGATAAGAATTTAAAGTTAACTAAGTTTATTAGTTTGGGGAATCAAGCTGTTTTAAAAGAAAATGATTTTTTCTATAGTCTGAGGAAAGACAAAAATATTGATTTAGTAGTGGCCTATTTAGAGGAAATTAGTGAAGGACAAGAGTTTTTAGCAAATGTGACACGTTTATCTAAAATTAAACCAGTAATTATTGTAAAAGCCGGGCGCAGCCAGGCAGGCAGTCAAGCCGCTTTATCTCACACGGGGAGTCTTTCGGGCTCTAGGCAAGCTACTGAGGCAGCCCTGGAACGTTCGGGAGCTATTGTTGCTAAAGATTTAAATGAACTTTTTGATCTATTAGAACTTTGGACTGGATTAGTTAATAAGTCAGCAGAAAAAATCTTTAAAGGAGCTAAGTTGTATATAGTTTCTAATGCGGGAGGACCTTCAGTTATTAGTGTTGACATTGCTAGTGATAATAACTTAGAAGTTGGTGCTTGGCCTAAAGGTTTAAAAGTCAAAGGATTGCCAGCTACTGTGCATTCTAGAAACCCATTAGATATTTTGGGAGATGCTAGTAGTGAGCGTTATCAGAAGGCTTTAGATGCTCTGTTGTCTAAGAAAGATATTGATGTAATTTTAGCTATCTTGACTCCGCAGACAGCTACAGAAATAAATAAAACCGCTGAAGTTATTATTAAATTGAATAAAAAGCATAAGGATAAATTTATTGTACCAGTATTTATTGGAGAGGCATCATTGAAAAAGGCTAGAAGGAAGTTTATAAAGAGTTATCTACCAATTATGTACTTTCCACATCAAGCCATCTTTGCTCTGGCTAAATTTAGTCAATATTTTGATAGTTTGCATGATCTGAGACCTTATAATTTAGGCAATGGTAGAGATTCTAAGATGATGGTGATTGAAAAAGTAGATGAAAATTATGAAGTGATAAAGAATAATTATCAAGCAAAATTAGTTTTAGGACAATCTCTCGATTATTTGGAATCTATTAAGTTATTAAAGAAGTACCAAGTACCTACAATAGAAACTAAAAAGTTTGTTGATGTTAAACAGTTGAAGAAAAAGAATTTTCCTTTAGTGTTAAAAGCGGTTGGACCTCAATTGTTACATAAGACAGATAAAAAAGGTGTAATGATTCTCATTGATGCTAAACAATTGAAGAAACATCTACCGGCTATGAAGAGATTGGCCAAAGGTAGAGATAATTATTTAGTTTATCAGCCCTATGTTGAAAAGCATCTAGAAATGATTGTTGGGTTTAGACGCGATAGTAATTTCGGCCCATTAGTGATGGTTGGTTGGGGAGGTATCTATATTGAAGCTATTGAAGATGTGGCCTGGGGATTGGACGATATAGATTTTGACAGAGCCATACAGATGATTAAGAGTTTAAAAAGTTATAAAGTACTTACTGGTTTAAGGACTGGTAAGACTTACGATATAAAAGGGTTAGCTAAGACTTTAGTCAGTATTGCTAAGTTGGCCAGAGAAAACGTAGATATTCAAGAATTGGATATCAATCCTCTATTAGTAGGAGAAAAAAAAGTTATAGCTGTAGACATTAGAATAATAATTTAGTTAAATGTTCAAAATATTTTCTAAACCGACCCATACCATAACGGCCGCCGCTGCTTTAGTAGCGAGCTTTTCTTTATTATCCAGATTGCTGGGTATTTTTAGAGATAGAATTTTAGCCGGTCAGTTTGGAGCTGGCGAAGTATTGGATGCCTACTATGCTGCTTTTAGAATTCCTGATTTAATTTTTAATTTATTAGTTCTAGGCGCATTATCAGCCGGATTCATTCCAGTGTTTACTGGATTTATCAAAGATTTCTCTTTAAATGGTAAAAAGAATTTTTTGCATAATAAAGAAGGTTGGATTGTAGCCAATAATGTTCTAAATTTGATTTTAATTGCTCTGATTGCAGTCTCAGTTTTGGGTATTATTTTTGCTCGACCATTAACATCTCTTATTGTTCCAGGATTTTCTGCGTCATTACAAGATACTACTGTCCAATTAACTCGCATCATGTTTTTGTCTCCGATATTTTTAGGGGTATCTAGTATTTTGGGTGGAGTTTTGCAGTCTTTTAAAAAGTTTTTTGCTTATTCTTTAGCACCAATCATGTATAATTTGGGAATTATATTTGGAGTTTTATACTTGGTGCCAAAAATAGGTCTAATGGGATTAGCTTGGGGCGTAGTTCTAGGAGCGTTTTTGCATATGATGATTCAATTACCAGCCACAATTAATTCTGGTTTCAGATATTGTTTATTAATTAATTTAAAACACCCAGGAGTAAAGAAGATTTTGAAGATGATGGTGCCTAGAACTATGGCTTTAGCAGTTAATCAGATCAATTTACTGGTTATAACTATTGTTGCTTCTTCTTTAGTGGTCGGCTCTCTGACAGTATTTAACTTGGCTAATAATTTGCAATCATTTCCAATTGGCATTTTTGGTATTTCTTTTGCCATAGCTGCTTTTCCAACGTTCTCTCGTTTGTCTAGAGATAAAGATAAAGAAAAATTAAAAGAAAGTTTTTCTAAAACCTTTAGAACCATATTGTTCTTTGTTATTCCTGCTACAGTATTATTAATTACTCTAAGAGCGCAGATTATTCGTATAATTTTAGGGACCGGTGCATTCAATTGGCAAGATACTATTCTGACCATGGATACTTTAGGCATGTTCGCTTTAAGTTTATTTGCTCAGGCGAGTATCCCATTGTTAGTGAGGGTGTTCTATGCTCGACATAACTCAGCTACTCCGTTTTGGTTAGGCTTGGTTTCTATGGCAGTTAATGTTATGCTATCTTTTTACTTCGCCAATCAAATGGGCGTGGCCGGACTAGCTCTAGCTTTTTCTATTTCTGCTATTTTGAACTTCTTGTTATTATGGATATTTTTGCATCATCAGTTAGGAGATTTAAACGAAAAAGGAATTTTAATATCTATTGCTAAATTTTCAGTGGCCGCTATAGTAGCCGGAGTAACTGTGCAGGTGGCTAAAGTAGTAATTTGGCCTTTTGTTGATATGAGTACTTTTATGGGTATATTCTGGCAAGGATTGGGAGCTGGAGTAGCCGGTATAGTAGTGTATGTATTATTGTGCTCTCTTTTTAAAGTAGAAGAAATTAAAGTTTTAAAACAAAGTTTAAGAAGACGCTTGCCATGGAATAAGGTTGACACCGAAGACCAGGGACAAGCCCAAGGAATTTAATTATGTCTATTGAGATTTCAAAAATAAGAAATTTTTGTATTATTGCCCATATTGATCATGGCAAGTCTACTTTGGCTGATAGAATGTTGCAACTGACTAATACTGTAGAAGAGAGAGATATGAAAGAGCAGATTCTGGACGGTATGGATTTAGAAAGGGAAAGGGGAATAACTATTAAATTACAGCCAGTTAGTATGAATTTTAAGGATTATCAATTAAATTTAATTGATACGCCGGGTCATGTAGATTTTAGTTACGAAGTCTCTCGCTCCTTAGCAGCGGTGGAAGCGGCAGTATTGTTAATTGATGCTACTCAAGGAATTCAAGCTCAGACCCTAGCTAATTTATATCTAGCTCTAGAGCAAGACCTAACGATTATCCCAGTAATTAATAAAATAGATTTACCAGCAGCCGAAGTAGAAAAGACCAAAGCCGAAATTGTTAAATTATTAGGTTGTGATGCATCTGAGATTATTTCAGCTTCAGCTAAAACGGGCGAAGGAGTAGAGGAAATATTGGATAGAGTTGTTAAGGAGGGCCCGGAACCAAAAGGACAAAAGGATGATATCTCTCGAGCTCTGATTTTTGATTCCAATTATGATAAATATCGTGGTGTTGTAGCCTATGTTAGAGTAGTAGATGGTAAATTTAAAAAAGGTGATAAAATTCAATTAATTGTTAGTCAGTCTCAAAGCGAAGTTTTAGATATAGGAGTTTTTAAGCCTCACTATATGTCTACGAATGAATTAAATACCGGAGAAATTGGTTATATTGTGACTGGCTTTAAAGAGGTTGGTCAATCTAAGGTGGGTGATACTATTTCTTTAGCGGGTTCTAAAGACACAAAGCCTTTGCCAGGGTATGAAGATGTTGTTCCAATGGTGTTTGCTGGCATTTTTCCCAAAGAAGGCAATGATTGGGAGAATCTTAGCGAAGCTGTAGAAAAATTGAAATTAAATGACGCTTCTCTTACCTATGAGACAGAACGTTCAGAGGCTTTAGGATTTGGTTTGCGTTGTGGTTTTTTGGGGCTGTTACATTTGGAAATTTTTCAAGAAAGATTAAGAAGAGAATATAATTTAGATATTATTGTAACTGTGCCTAGCGTGGCTTATCGTGTCTATACTACTGATGGTAAAGAAGAAATTATTCGTACACCCCAAAGGATGCCTACCACCGATAGAATTATTAAGATTGATGAGCCCTGGGTTAAATTAGATATTATTACTCCCCAAGTTTATATAGGCTCAATTATGCAGTTAGCTCAAGATAAAAAAGGAGTTTATCTTAATACAGACTATATTGATACTGAATCTAACTCCGGTAGAGCAATTTTGCATTACGAATTACCTTTGGCAGCTATCCTAACAGATTTTTATGATAAAATAAAAAGTGTTAGCGCCGGCTATGCCTCTATTAATTATGACTATTTAGGCTATCAAAAAACTGATGTAGTTAAATTAGATATTTTAGTAGCAGAAGAAGTAATTGAAGCATTGTCTTTAATGGTATATAAAGATGAGGCTTTTCAGCAGGGAAAAGAAATAGTAAAGATTCTTAGAGATACTCTGCCTAAACAAATGTTCGTAGTAAAACTACAGGCTGCTATTGGCGGAAAGGTGGTTGCAGCTGAGAGGCTATCTGCCATGAGAAAGGATGTGACTGCTAAACTATATGGAGGAGATGTTACTCGAAAAAGAAAATTATTAGATAAACAGAAAAAAGGTAAAAAGAAGATGATGGCAGCTGGTAAGGGAAGTGTAGATATTCCACCAGAAACTTTTGTTAAAATTTTAAAAAGATAATATGAAAATTAAGAAAAAAGTAATTAATCGCTTAGTTTGGCTAGTTGTTTCTGTAATGGTAATTTTTAGTATGGTGGCCTGGACTTTTGGCCCAACTGCATATTAAAATCATGAAAAAGCTTTGGCAGGTTTATCCAAAGATACAAGAAGATTTTAAAATAAAACACCCGGATATTAATCCGGTTATTTTGCAATTGTTAAAAAATCGAAAAGTAAAAGAAGAAGATTTTGCTTGGTTTTTAGATCCAAAATTTGATTCAATTCCTGACCCTTTTCTTTTTAAAGACATGGAAAAGGCGGTTAATATAATAATTTCACATATAAAGGAGCGAAATAAGATTTTAATTTATGGAGATTATGATGCTGACGGAATTACTTCTACCGCAATATTGTTTGAAGTTTTAGACACACTTCACGCTCGAATAGATGCATACATGCCAGATAGAGCTAGCGAGGGTTATGGTCTAAATAAGGCAGCCATAGAAAAATTTGCTCAAGAAGATGTGAAATTAATTATTACCGTAGATAATGGGATTAGAAATAAGGCAGAAGTAGAATTTGCTCAATCTTTGGGTTTAGAGATTATTGTTACTGATCATCATGTTTTTCCAGAAGACAAGAATGACTGGCCTGGATGTCTAATAATTAATCCAGCTCATCCAGAAGATAATTATCCATATAAGAATTTAGCCGGAGTAGGAGTGGCTTTTAAATTGGCCAGTGCTCTAACACATCATTCTAAATTAAATAAAGAAGATAAAGCAAAACTATTAAGAAAGCAACTAGATTTAGTAGCTTTAGGTACGGTAGCCGATTTGGTTCCTTTGTTGGGGGAGAATAGAGCTTTAGTTAAGAAAGGTCTAGAAGTGATGAATAGTGGTTTAGGCTTTTTTCATAGGGGACGTTTAGGATTAAAGCAATTAATTAAAGAGTCTGGGTTAGATTTGCAAAGAGATTTGGAGACCTGGAATATTTCTTTCCAATTAGCTCCACGGTTAAATGCCTCTGGACGCTTGAAGCATGCTAATACAGCCTTTGATTTATTAACTAGTAAAGACAAGGTTGAGGCTAAAGAACTGTCTCAAGAATTAAATCTAAGAAATCAAAAAAGACAGAGCATTACCCAGGAGATAGTTTCAGAAGCATTGAATAATATTAAAGATCAGGAGAATGACATGTCCGTGGTGGCCCTGGGCACAGAAAATTATTGGAATGAAGGAGTGATAGGCCTGGTAGCAGGGAGGTTGAATGACAAATATTATAAACCAGCTTTGGTCATAACTCAAATTAAAGGAAAAGATGGTAATCTAACGTTTAAAGGCTCAGGGAGAAGTATTGCGGAGTTTAATTTAATGGAAACCCTTGAAGATTTAAGTGAGTATTTAGATAAATATGGCGGTCATCCTTTGGCTTGCGGATTCTCTGTTTATAGTCGAGAGAAATTAGATAAATTTATCTCTAATTTTAAAAAGATTGCTGAAGAGAAGTTAGCTGGTAAAAAATTATTGCCAAAGATATCTATAGACATTGAATTAGATATAATAGACCTTAGTCCAGAACTATTAGTTGAATTAGATAAATTAAGACCCTATGGACAGAATAATTCTCGTCCTAGTCTAGTCAGTTATAATCAGAAGATTGATGATATAGTGTTCATGGGCACAAAAAAACAACATATAAAATTTAAGTTTGGAGAGACCTGGGGAATAGCTTTTGGTCAAAGTGAAAAATATAAAGATTTAGTGCTTGGTGATTCTGTGGATGTAATATATTCTCCAGAATTTAATCATTTCAATGGTTCAGTATCTATCCAATTAAAAATAATTGATTTACAAAAACATGGAAAACAATAAATTTATTATCTTTTGTGATGGCGGGTCTAGGGGCAATCCAGGGCCAGCGGGTCTAGGGGCAGTGATTTATGATGACAAAAAGAATATATTAGCCGAGTTGTATGAATATCTAGGTGAGACCACTAATAATCAAGCTGAGTATAGGGCGGTTTTGGCTGCTATTAAAAAAGCTAAAGAATTAAATGGACAGGAGTTAGACTTTTATTTGGATAGTGAACTGATAGTTAAACAAATGTCCGGAGAGTATAGGGTAAAAAATAAAGACCTATTGCCAATATTTATGGAGATTAGAAAATATAGTTTGGAGTTTAAGAGTGTTCATTTTTCTCATGTACCTAGAGAGCAAAATACAGAAGCGGATGCTCTGGCTAATCGAGCCATGGATGAACATAGTTAATCTGTATGATTAGTCTAAATAAAAACACTTCCAGTTGGAGGTGTTTTTAATATTTTTAATATTTTATTAAGACTTAAAGCCCATATCTTTTTATATTGCTATCAGCTAATTTTTGAATATTTTTAATTTGTTCTTTGCCTGATTGAGATTTAAATAGATGAGCAAAACGTCCTTGAATTTTTAAGTATTCACTTACTTTCTTTTTAGATTTGGTTAATGTTGATTTATTAATTAATTTACCATTTTCATATTCTAATAATGGGTATAATCCAGTTTCTACAGCTAATTTGCCCATTAGCATAGCTTGATTAGGATTAATATGCCAACCAGGGATACAAGGACTAAGAATTTGGATATAGGTAGGGCCTTGAGTGGCAATAGCCTTTTTTACTTTGTTAGTAATATCATTTACGAATCCAGCTGTGCTTTGAGCTACATATGGTAAGCCATGGGCCAAGGCAATGGCTAACATATCTTTCTTCACTTGACTGGATCCTAAGCTGTTTGTACCGGCTGGGGTAGTGGTAGTACTTGCAGACAAAGGAGTGGCTCCAGAAGCTTGAATGCCAGTATTAGAATAGGCTTCGGTGTCATAGGCAATATATAATATATTTTCACCTCTTTCCCACATACCACTAATTAGACCAAAGCCAATATCAAAAGTTCCTCCGTCTCCAGCTTGAACAATTACTTTAGTTTTTTTATCTTTTTTTTGATCTAGAGCTGCCCTAATCCCAGAAGCTATAGCCGAAGCATTTTCAAATAAGGAATGGATCCATGGCACACCCCAAGAGCTTTCTGGATAGGGAGTAGTAGTGACTTCTAAACAGCCCGTAGCATTAGCAATTATAATATCTTTAGTCATACCTCGAGAAGCAGCTTTGGCCGCGATCATCTGGCCACAACCAGCACAAGCTCGATGGCCAGAAGTTAGAATTTCTTTTTTATTATTTTTATTCATAGTATTTATTATGAGGAAAGGTAGCAACAAATATAACTATCTAAGCATTTTCTACCTCCATAATCGTCCTGGTACCAATTGTTAGCATGATTACAACCAGTTGCAGTTGTATGTTCTCCGTCATTTTTTTCATAACATCTTGAATTATCATTTCCACAAGGCTCTTGAGCCATTCCTTCTCCGAAATAAGGCTTTTCAGCATAACAGTAACAAACCCTTTCCGCGTTATCACATTCTTTGCCGTCACTTACATCAAAACAACTGGCTTCATTATCTTTACATTCAGAATATTCAGAACATAGATTTGGTAGTTGTTTATATTTTCTTAATGGATCTTCTTGTGCCATAACATTACAGATACTTTCATTAACTTCGTAACAATAATTTACGTCATAGTAATAGGCACCTGCCTCGCCCATGGCTATTACTTTTGTTTCGATTGCTGTACAACATCCATTCTGTAGGCAGACTGTACCGGTTTTATTGGCACTAGCATTTTTAGAAAATTTTCCTCCTTTTTGAGTGCAGTCTACATTAGTAATATCTTCAGCTATATTTGGAGGGGGGCTAGCCGTGCTGTTTGGATCTACGTAGGAGCAACAGCCATATTGTTTTTCTTGTAGAATAATGGTGTCTATTGATGGCATTTCTACTAGTTTAGTATTAATTGTTTTTAGTAAGGTATATGAGAAGAGAACTAACGCTAAGCCTATTAAGGCACCGACAATAAAAGTTTTAGCTTGGTTAATTTTTTCTGGACTACCGCCAGAAGTTAGCCAAAGCATCCCTCCAAATGATATCATTATTACTGCTAAAATACCTGTGATACCAATGGCATAATTATATATGGCTTTAATATATCTACCAATTAAAGTGCTTCTTACAATAGTTACTTCGCGTTCGGTTACTGTATCTACTAAGCCCGTTTCTGCTGTTCCAGAGGGAACTTTTATTCCATCTTGAAACTCTGACCCTGGAATAGTGATTTGAGGAGTAAAATCAAGAGTCTTTATAACTCCGGCGTTTACAACCGAAGGAAAAACTATAGCAGATAATGTTAGAGAGGTAAAAATTAAAATTGTAAGAATTTTTTTAAACATATAATTATTTTATAAATATAGCTTGATTATTATGATTATCTTTTTGTGAAATATTAATTATTTTTTTAATTCTATCTTGAGTAATATCTCTACCACCTAATCCAGCAATGAAACTTTTAATGTTGGCTCTAACTTTGTTTTGGCAAGCGCTTCTTACTTCACCAGCTAAAGGGCCAATATTCCCCATGCTGATAGCTTTCTCTATTACAGCTACATTTTTTGCTCTTTTTAGATTATCCATTACTGCTTGGTTAGGGAATGGTCTAAAAGTTTTTATTTTTAATAAACCAACACTTCTATTCTTGTCTATTGTTTCTTTAAGAGTTCCGACTACTGACCCCATAGCAACAATTACTGTCTTAGCATTCTTTGGGCCATAATAATCTACTAAGCCAGATGGTTCTGTGGTAGCGATGTTCTTGCCTAGAGTCTTTTGCAATAATTTATATTCTTTCTCTATTTCTTTTAGGCTACTAGTTAGATCTTCATGTAATTCTTGTCTAATCTCTTGGTAGTACTGTGGTCGGGCAAAAGAACCCATGGTAACTGGATTGCTAGGATCAAGATAATTGCCAGATTTTGGTTTATAGTTGGGAAGGTATTTTTTTACCTCAGCTTTAGTCGGAATTACTACTGGTTCATAGGAATGAGTAAGAACAAAGCCATCAATATTAACCATAGCTGGTAAATGTAGTTTTTCAGCTAGCTTGTAAGCTAGCAAGTGCTGAGCTACAGCTTCTTGATGATTTTCAGCAAAGAACATTATCCAGCCAGCATCCCTTATGGTCATGGCATCTTGGTGATCGTTCCAAATAGTAATAGGAGAAGATATGCCACGATTAGCAATTGTCATGACAGCTGGCAATCTAAGTCCGGCAATATTAAAAACTACTTCAGCCATCAAGAGTAATCCCTGTGAGCTAGTAGCACTGTATACTCTAACTCCAGTGGCGCTGGCGCCAGCAATTATAGAAGCAGCTGCAAATTCGCTTTCTGCTCGAACATATTCATAAGTAGCTTTACCATCAGCTTTAAATTTAGCTAGATCTTCTACGATATGAGTTTGGGGCGTAATAGGGTAAGCCGAAACTACACTAGGAGCAATGTTCTTAATAGTTAGAGCAACAGCTCTAGAGCCTTCTAGAATTTGTTTATTATTTCTCATCTCTTTCCATGGTTATAGCCCCGACAGGGCATTCTTGAGCGCATAGTCCGCAACCTTTGCAATAGTCATAATTGACGTCAGCTTTAAGTTTATTTTTCACTTTAATCATATTAATAGTGCTTTCAGGACAAACTAAGCTACATCTACCGCAACCGATACACTTATTTTTGTCGATTATTGGTTTAAAAGTGCGCCAACCACCAGTTAGATTATTTTGACTACTATTTGGTTGAGCATTTATATTAATACTTTTTTTCATAGGCTTGCTTGACGGCTTCTAAATTTTTATTAATTATTTCTGAACTTTTTTCTTCAAATTTTTCTTTTATAGCTTGTTTTAATCCGGTGAAACTAATAATTTCAGTGGCCTTAGCTAAAGCTCCTAGGATGACAGTATTAGCTAAGTTTTTGCCTAATATTTTTAAAGCAATACTAGTTGCGTCTAAAACAAAAATATTTTTTTCTGGAATGGATAGTTTTTGATTCTTTCGGAAAGAGATAGCAATCTCTTTTTTACTTTTACGACTATTAATTACTATTTTGGTTTTTTTATCACAGCCAGTGAAAATTTGAGCAGACTCTAGCAGGGAAGGATCTAACACTACTAGAATGTTTGGATCATAAACCTGCTCTCTAGTTCGAATAAATTTATTATCTATTCTACTAAAAGCTTCAATTGGAGCCCCAGTTCTTTCTACGCCAAAAGAAGGGAAGGCTTGGGAAAACTTCTGATCCTTAAAAGCGGCAATAGCGATAAGCTCTGCAGCTGTCACTACGCCTTGACCTCCACGACCATGTATTCTGACTTGTATCATAAATTATTTAAGGTTAGTTAGAGACTTTTCGATCAATAACTTAAATTGATCAGCAGACATAAAGCCATCAAATTTGTATTCATCTACGGTATAAGTAGGAGCGGCAGATATATTTAAAGTTTCAGCGTCAGCTATATCAGCTCTAATTTCGTCGGTATATCTATTCTCTTCCATGCAAGTAAGGAATTGTTCACTTTCTATACCAACTTGTTGAGCTAGTGTTGGCAGCTCAGTTAATTGAAAATTACCCTGTTGATTAAATAGATTTTCACTCATTGCCCAAAATCGGCCTTGTTCCCCAGCACATCTAGCAGCTAGAGCCAGGGTAGGAGAATCAACACTAATCAAAGGAAAATCTCGGTGAATGATTTTTACCGAGTTTTGATAGGTTTGAGCCACTTCCTTAAGTACACTAAAAGCTTGCTTGCAATAAGGACAGTTATAATCTGACCATTCTACAATCACCAAATCCGGTTCTTGAGCTCCTAGCCAATATTTGGCTTCACCTTCTCGAGTCTTAGTAGGGTTATATACTTCTCCGGAAGTCTCGCTATATTGAATTTCACCATTTTGTATGTCTTTAGTTACTTCAAAAACATATAGAACTGAAGCAATGATTATTATGGCTATGACAATTAAAAAAATAATCAATAAAATTCCCCACCATTTTTGATGCCATTTACGATTATAATAAGTAGACATAATTTTCTATTCTTATGCTATCTATGTTAAAATGAATAGGTCTTAGTGTTATTATAACATTATTAAAGTAATTGGTAAAAGTAAATTTATGAAAATATTCTCTTGGAATGTGAATGGAATTAGGGCTGTAATTCGAAAAGGTTTTCTGAATTTTTTAGAGGAATACCAACCAGATATTATCTGCTTGCAAGAGATTAAAATATCTCAAGCGGCTCGAGCTAAAGAAGATTTCAATTTTCCTGGCTATACAGAGTATTTTAATAGTGCTCAGAGGCCAGGTTATAGCGGTACAGCTATATTAGTAAGGGATAAGATTAAACTAGAGGTCACAGAGCCGGTTTTAAATGGTTTTGGTAAAGATATCTTTGATAGCGAAGGGCGTATTCAAGTTTTAGAATTAAAGAATTTTTATTTAATTAACAATTATTTCCCTAATGCTAACCATGAATTATCTCGGTTACAGTATAAATTAGATTTTAATGATTATTTGTTAAAGAATCTAAAGAAATTAGAGAAGAAAAAACCAGTAATTGTTACAGGGGATCTCAATGTTGCTCATCAGGAGATAGATTTAGCTAGGCCGAAAGATAATGTTGGTAATCCAGGCTTTACTCATGAAGAAAGGGATTGGATGTCTAGTTTTCTTAAAAAAGGATTTATCGATACTTTTAGAGAGGTTAATTCTGAAAAAATTCAATACACTTGGTGGAGTTATCGTTTTCAGGCTAGAGAAAGGAATATCGGTTGGCGCATTGATTATTTCTGTGTTTCTGCTAAATTAATAAAATCGGTTAAAAATGCTTATATTCTAGATCAAGTTACTGGCTCGGATCATTGTCCGGTGGTAATTGAGATAAAATAATATGGAAAAATATAATCACAAAGCCATTGAAGCTAATTGGCAAAAGTATTGGGAAGATAATAATAGTTTTCAAGCGGAAGATGAGTCTGAGAAAGAAAAACGTTATATTCTAGTAGAATTTCCCTATCCTTCTGGCACTGGTCTTCATGTTGGGCACATTCGTCCCTATACAGCTTTAGATGTGTATAGTCGTTATCTTCGTATGCAAGGTTATAATGTTTTATATCCAATTGGTTGGGATGCTTTTGGTCTGCCAACTGAAAATTATGCTATTAAAAATAAAATTCACCCGCGCGTAGCTACTGAAGAAAATGTAAATAATTTTAAAAAACAATTGCAAAGCTTAGGTTTGTCCTATGACTGGTCTAGAGAGATAAATACTACTGATCCAAATTATTATAAATGGACTCAGTGGATTTTTTTACAATTATATAAACATAATTTAGCCTATAAAAAAAAGATGCCAATCAATTGGTGTCCAAGTTGTAAAATTGGTCTAGCCAATGAAGAAGTGGTAGATGGTAAATGTGAAAGATGTAAAACAGAGACTACTAAACGAGAGAAAGAGCAGTGGATGTTAAAAATTACTCAATATGCAGACAGATTAATTGACGATTTAGAGACAGTAGATTATTTGGATAGGATTAAAACGCAACAGATCAATTGGATTGGTCGTAGTGAAGGAGCAGAAATAGATTTTGAGATTAATGGTAAGAACGTAACAGTATTTACTACTCGACCCGATACTTTATTTGGTTCTACTTATTTTGTTTTGTCTCCAGAACACGAGCTAGTTAATGAGATTACTACCAGTGAACAAAAAAAAGCAGTTCAAGCATATATTAAGGAAGCTAGAAAGAAATCTGATCTGGAAAGAACTGAGTTGCAAAAAGAGAAAACAGGCGTTTTTACTGGCACTTATGCTAAAAATCCTGCTAACGGGGCTATGATCCCAGTTTGGATTGCTGATTATGTATTAATGAGCTACGGAACTGGCGCTATCATGGCAGTGCCTGCTCATGATGCCAGAGACTTTGAATTTGCTCAGAAATATAATTTAGAAATTAAGCCAGTGGTGAAAGGGAAAGAAGAAATAGCTGATCAAGCTATGACCGAGCCAGGAGTCGCTGTAAACTCTGATTTTCTAGACGGTCTGACTACAGTCGAAGCTAAAGAAAAGATGAGTCAGTGGTTGGAGAAAAATAAAACAGGTAAGAAAGCTGTTAATTATAAATTACGTGATTGGATTTTCTCTCGTCAACATTATTGGGGTGAACCTATTCCGATTGTTTATTGCGATAAATGTGGGGAAGTGCCAGAAGATGAAAAGAATTTGCCAATTGAACTTCCGGATGTAGAAAATTATGAGCCAACTGATACCGGTGAATCACCTTTAGCTAAAATTGAGGATTGGGTGAACACTACTTGTCCAAAATGTGGTGGAGCAGCTAGGAGAGAAACTGACACTATGCCTAATTGGGCAGGTTCTAGTTGGTACTGGTTAAGATATACTGATCCTAATAATGATCAAGCCTTAGCCGATCCGGTTAAAATGAAATATTGGCTATCAGTAGATTTATATAATGGAGGCATGGAACATACCACTCTTCATTTATTATATTCTCGTTTCTGGAATAAATTTCTTTATGACATTGGCGTTGTGCCAACCTCTGAGCCATATAAGAAGCGTATTTCTCATGGCATGATTTTAGCTGAAGATGGTAGGAAGATGAGTAAATCTTTTGGTAATACTATTAACCCTGATGATGTAATAGAAAAATTTGGTGCTGATAGTTTAAGAACTTATGAAATGTTCATTGGTCCATTTGCTGATACTATTCCTTGGAGTGAGCAAGGGCTAGTGGGAGTAAGAAAGTTTTTAGAAAAAGTTAATGATTACTTTTTTAATTATGAAGCTAGTGATAAACCAGAACTATCTAAGTTGGTGGCTTTGAATCAGGCAGTTAAAAAGGTAGGGGAGGATATAGCTAGTTTTAGATTTAATACAGCTATTTCCGCTCTAATGATATTGTTTAATGAATTGAAGTCAGGAGACGATAATTATTATTTGACTACAGAAGACACAGATAAGATAGTTATTATTTTAGCACCGTTGGCCCCACATTTAGCCGAAGAGATTTGGAAACAATTAGGGCATAAAGACAGCATTTTTAGCCAGAATTGGCCTAATTATGATGAAAAATTATTAAGTCAGCAGAAAATAAATTTAGTGATTCAGGTAAACGGTAAACTTAGAGCTACTTTAGAAATTGAGCCAGGAATATTTCAAGAAGAAGTAGAAAAATTAGCCAAAGATAATGAAGATGTAATTCGTTGGCTAGAGGACAAAGAAATTAAAAAAGTAATTTTTGTCTTAAACAAATTGATCAACTTCGTCGTCTAATAAATAATTAAATATATTAAAAATGTTTAAATACTTTTCTGGTAAACTATCCCCCGGATTTATGGCTGTTTATTCTGGCCGCATGATACTAACTATAACCGGGCAACTGTTTGGCTTGTTCTTGCCAATTTTTTTGTATCAAATTTTCGATTTTAACCTATCCTGGGTAATTATTTATTATATTATTCGTGATGTTCTGTATTTATTTACTATTCCTTTGGGTTGTCGCAGTATTATGAACAAAATTGGTTTAAAGAATTCTCTGCGCCTAGGTGTAATTTTTGGCAGTTTGTTCTACGTAGCTTTTTATATTTTGGAGATTACTTTAACCAATTCTAGTTTTGGTTTTAGCCCTGAGGTTTGGACTTTTTCTATGTTGGGAGCTTCTATAATAATTTTAAACTTGAATAGAATTAGTTATTGGGTACCATTGCACACTGACATGGCTAAATTTACTACCAAGAAAAACCGGGCTAGGCAATTGAGCTTGATTGCAGTTACCCAGTTAATTTTAGGAGCTTCTATGCCGTTATTAGCTGGATGGATTATTACAGTTTCTAATTATGGCGTGTTGTTTATGTTGGGAATAGTAATTTATTTGGTTGCTCTTATCCCGTTTTCTAAGTTACCAGACACTAAGGCAGTTTATTCTTGGAGCTACAGGAAAACCTGGAAAGAAATTTTTTCCAAAAAGAAACGTAACACAATGATTGCCTACGCTGGAGATGGGGCAGAAAATATGGTTGGAGCTATTATTTGGCCAATTTTTATTTGGGAGTTATTAAACGGTAATTATTTTGAGGTTGGTTTAATCTCGTCTTTAATTGTTGTAGCTACAGTTGCTTTACAGTTAGTGGTTGGAAAAAAGGCTGATAAAGGGAATAAAAAGAAGATGCTTCGTTACGGCAGTTGGTTGTATGCAGCGGGTTGGATAATCAAGATTTTTATTGCTACTTCTTTCCAAATATTTATTACTTCAACTTATCATAATTTAGTGAAGGTGTTTGCTCGAACCTCTTTTGACGCTCTATATTATGAAGATGCCGCTGATGAAGGACATTATATTGATGAATATACAGCCACTAGAGAAATGGCTTTAAGCGCTGGGCGAGTAATAATGAATATCTTCATTTTAATTTTATTACCTTTCTTATCTATTGAATTGACCTTTATTTTTGCAGCACTAGCTGCTCTAAGTTGGAATTTTATTTCAGAGTCTGATCATCACGAGAGAGCAGAGAGATTAAAAGCTTAAGCATGAGTCTACTTAGTAAAACTCAAGAACTTTGTCAGTTATATAATTTAAAACCTAAGCATAGCCATGGTCAGAATTTTTTGATTACCGAACAGATTTATGAAGACATTGTTGTAGCTGCAAAATTAGTAGATTTGGATAATGTTTTAGAGGTGGGACCAGGTTTAGGATTTTTGACTACTAGATTAGCTCAGGCGGTTAATAAAGTAACTGCTGTAGAATTAGATGCTAAGTTGTTTGAAGTTTTAAATGTTATTTTAACCTCTCTGGATATTTCCAATATAGATTTAATTAATCAAAATGTTTTAGATTTTAATCCTGATGATTTACCAATTGGTTATAAAATTGTGGCTAACCTACCTTATAATATTACTTCAGTGTTCTTACGTAAGTTTTTAAATGCTAATAACAAGCCAGATCAGATGACATTAATGTTGCAGAAAGAGGTAGCTGAACGAATTGTCGCTAAACCAGGGAGCCATAGCATGCTTTCTTTGTCAGTTCAGTTTTACGCTGATCCAGAAATAATGAGATTAGTAGATAAAACAGATTTTTGGCCAGCTCCAAAGGTGAATAGTGCAGTTTTGAGTATTAAAATTAAGCCAGAAAAAGACTTGCCGTTTTCTGAATCTGGACAAAAAGACTTTTTTAGATTATTGAAATTTGGTTTTAGCTCCAAGCGTAAAATGTTGAAGAATAATCTAGCTGGAGCGTTTCGAAAAACACCAATTGAGTTGGGCGCAATATTGGGACAAGCGGGATTTAAACCTAGTGTCAGAGCTCAGGAATTGTCTCTTCTAGACTGGCAGACCTTATTTGCTCAGTTAAAACAGTTTATGGTATAATAAAGGTAAATTAATAAGCGAAAAAAAGATGGCCTTAAATTCTCAAGGAAGGGATTCGGAGTCTTATTCTGGTTTTAGTAAGAATCGAAGGGTTGGAGTAATTGCTCTAATCATTTTAGCTATTGTAGTAATAGTTTTTTGGATTTTGCAAGCCAAGTCTAACATTTATAGTCCCTTTACTTTTCAGGGAGAGCGTCCAGCAGAGTCAGTTCAATCGGGAAATGGTACTTGTAGGGGGCCAAATTGTCTGAGTGATGAAGAGCTAAGAGTGTCTGACACAGATAACGATGGTTTAACTGATTGGGAAGAATTGAATTTATATCTAACCTCACCCTATTTAGAAGATACGGATAGCGATGGTCTTTGGGATAAAATAGAAGTAGATCAAAAGTCTAATCCTAATTGTCCGCAGGGCCAAGATTGTAATGGTGAAACTATTTCCGAAGGAGATATGGATGAAGTGTTGGAAAGAGTAAAAATAGAAGTAGGATTACTGGATGGGCAGGTGGAGGAAGAGGTGCTGAGAGATGCTCTAATAGGAGATTTGGATGTTTTAGCGCTGAAAGAGCTGTTAATTGAAAGTGGATTAGATATTAAGATTATTGAAACTTTTTCTGATGAACAACTTTTACAAATTTATAATAACACTTTAGAGGATACGGAGTTTTAACAAATAAACATGAAATTTTTCAAAATTGATAAAAATAAGGGCCTGTTTACTAGAAAGAAATTTTTGGTGTTGGGTCTTTTTTTAATTTTTGTATTTACTTTGGCAGTTCCGATGACTGTTAAAGCCGTCCCGACTGAAGAAACTACCTCTATTCCAGGTACTTTAAAATTTGTTTGGGAGAAAATAAAAGAAGAGGCTAAAGCTCTAAAGAAAAAAGGAGGGTCTATGGTCCTGAATCGTATTATTACGAAGACTTTAAATAGATTGGCCTATGATGCTGCTAATCAATTGACTACCGGAGCAGAGGGACAAAAACCTCAATATATTACTAAGGGTTGGGGCGAATATTTTGCAGATATAGGAGATGCAGCAGCCGGTGATTTTCTTGATCAGTTGAACACTTGGGGAGGTATGAATCTTTGTGAGCCAGATTTAGGAGTGAAGTTGTCTATAGGGTTTGGTCTGTCTGATTCAGTTAGACCAGTTGAGCCTAAGTGTAAAGCTACTAGTATGGTAAGCGCTTGGGATGACGAATTTACGAAGTGGAAAGATATGACCGATAATGATTTTGGAGAAAAGTTTTTTAGTATATTTCAGCCTACTCAGAATGAATTGAGTGTAACTTTGGGCTTATTTGAAGGCATGCAGCATGAAAAGAACATTAAGTATGATGAAGCTAAAGCAGAAGCTGTTTCTAAGCAAGGTTATACAGAGAAGGAAACTGTTGGGGGTACTAAAACTGATGCTCCCGGAACAGCTAAAGCCGATGTGGATCAAGCTAAGGCAGCTCAAAAAGCCAAGATAGGTACATTTACCGGAGATGCTTTGACAGATGCTAGTAACGTATTTTTAGAACAGTTAGCATTAAATTTCTTTCAAAATGCTCTAAGAGCAATGACTCAGGCAGCCGCTGGGGATGTGAATGAAAATACAGCTGTAGATTTTACGGCTCCGGATATGGATCCAACCAGTTATTATGGATCAGCTCAATCTGATGCTGAATTGAGGAAAATATTGATACCACGTTTCGACTCTAGGGGAGATTATGACATTCTAGCTGAGTTAGCTACTTGTCCTCAATCCAGTCCAGCCCCGACTAATTGTGTAATAGATGATGATTTTAGACAAGCAATTAGTGAGCAAAAAACTGTTGGTAAAGCACTCAAGGAAGGATTCTTGCATAAAGATTGGCGGTTAACTGGCTTGAATCAAAAAACCCAATATAACGAAGCTTATACCTATCGTTCACTATTAATTTTAAGAAAATATCGTATTATTCCTTTAGGCTGGGAAGAAGCTTTGTATAGAACTCAACAACAGGGACCAGCTACTTTTATGGATTTAGTGTCTTGTTTTGATGTGAATGACGACTACTATGAGTTTAGCCAAGATTTTATTCCTAATCAAGAATGGTGTCGTGGATTAATTGATCCAAATTGGGTGCTCAAGGCTCCGCTAAATTATTGTAAGAAACAAGGGCCTAGTTACGTAGTCACTACTGAGGTAGCTGATGCGGTAGAAATGGATGATGAAGACGATAATATCGATAGTCAGATATTTGTGACTAGAAATGACGAATATTGTGCTGATGAACAGAGCTGTATTAAGGAAAAAAGCGATGGTTCTTGCGAAGCCTATGGTTATTGCACAGAAGAGAAGCGTACTTGGAATTTTTATCAAGATTCCTGTGACCCGGTTTATAATACTTGTCAGACTTTCAGGCGTCAGGATTCGGGACAATCAGTTTCTTTTTTAAAAAATACTTTAGAATATGATAATTGTACTATCGATAGCGTGGGTTGTAAGGGCTATTCTTTAAATGGCCCATATGATAGTTACGATAATGTAGTGGCTTGGAATAATTATGATCAATTATTTTTAAATAAAAATGCTATTCAATGTGACTCCGAAGATGAAGGCTGTGATCGTCTAATTCGTGTTAAAGATTCCTACGGACATAATTTTATTTTGAATGGAGATTTTCAGGAGAATCTAGATCATTGGCCTACCTGTGAAACTCCCCCTTGCTTAACAGAGGGTTATCAGAGTTCTGCGGGGTTAGAGCTAAGCGGTGTTTATTCTCTTGCTTTTAATCCTTTAACAGTGGATGTTGGGCCTCAAACATATAATATTTCTGGAAAAGCTTTTACTTTCTCTTTTTATGCTAAAGATTGTGATGTCGATGATACTTTTGGTTTTGTAGCTCAAGGAGAATATGACAGTCTAACTGACTCCAGTGACTGGAGATATTATCGTACCACTCATGTTTATCCAAGTGGCCAATACTTAGGAAACCAGGTTGATGTGGAAATAGACTCTCTAGATTGTAAAATAGATAAAGTCAAATTGGAGCTTGGCGATACGGGCACTTATTATAGTGATTACGGTGCTAATAATATAGTCAATCAAAAGATGATTCCAGAATATTTATGGGAAGATTGTTATAATAATCCTTTTTCAGGTAATTTAGATTTCACCTTAAAAGAAGATGCTCCAGCTGTTTGTTCAAATGAGTTTACTCGTTTATGTAATGCTAATGAAGCAGACTGTCAATTATTTTCTGACTTTGATAGCTCAAGTGATCAGGTAGCGGCTAAAGTTTCTGCTCAAGATTATTGTCCATCTGATTGTAATAATTATGATATTTATATTCAGAAAGAAAGTTACTTCACCTCTACTCAGGGACAGGCATTTATTCCAGAAACTGCTGATACTTGTTCAGCGGCTGTAGTAGGTTGTAGTGAATTTACTAATTTGGATGCCCTAGAACAGGGTGGAGAATCTCAAGAATATTACAGTTACCTAAGACAATGTATTAAACCGAATGATAATCAATGCGGAAGTTTTTATATTTGGCAGGGGTCTGATCAAGGAGGATATCAATTGAAATCATATAATTTGAAAACAGATGTAAGTGGCGGGCCGGCCGTGACTGAAGATGATAGTTTGTCATGTGATGCAGATATCTATAGCTTATCACCAGATCATCCTGATTATAATCCGGATTGTTATGAATTTTATAATGTTGATGGTGAAATTTCTTACCATCTATATACCCGAACAATTACTTGTTCTAGCGATTGTCATCCCTATAGAATGACAGAAAGGAACATTGAACCAACTGCCACTACCTCAATTGAATGTAATCAGCTAGGAGCTGCGGCTACTGAATGGGATAGTGATCTAAATGCTTGTTATTATTGTAAGAATGGCGGTGCTTGGAGTGATTCACATAACGCCTGTTTGTATCAAGCGATTCCTGGGGAAGGAATAACTTGTGATTCGAACGAAAATAGTTGTCAGGAATACAATGGTAACAGTGGTAATAATATTAAAATTGTTGATACCTATGATTTTGAATTAAATACTTCAGGTTGGACAGGCATGTGTGGCGACGGAGTCACCTGGAGCAGCGAAGCTTTAAATAACGGAGAACATTCTTTGTTCTATGACGAAGATGGTACAGTTCAAAATTGTAATACCCAAACAGGCTGGCTTAACAGAGTGATTAATGGAGCCTTTGCGGATAATAATAATGGTCGTATCCAGGTTGAAGTGGGCGGATTAGTTAATACTGGTTCAGCCTATACTTTAAAATTTTTAGCTAAGGCTAATGTTGATGTTGATTTACAAATTTATTTCCAAAATTCATTTGATGAAATGGCTATTTTCAATATTTTTGATGATCAAAATTCTCAAGCATTAATAATAGATGGTGATAATGATTGGAATGTGTATCAAGTAAGCTTAGATAATCTAGACCACGCTGTGGATGCTGGGGAAGTTTTGATTATAGAATCAGATGAAGATTTTTACCTAGATGATATTGTATTGACTGAAGTAGTTGATCGTTATTATCTAATTAAAAATTCTTGGCAAACTCCAGATGTTTGTTATTATGATACTTTAGATAATTATCAAGGCGCTGATTATAACTTGGGTTGTAATTTATATACAGATAGAGATAACCAAGCACATTATTTGAGACAGTTTAGTCAACTTTGTCAGGATTCAGCAGTTGGTTGTCAGTTGATGGTAGATACTAAGAATACTAAAGACTATGACGATGTAATCTTTAATGATAATGATAGCAGTGGAGCGTGTGAAGCTAGTGAAGAGGATTGTGTAGATATAGAAGAAGACGAATTAATATTTGCGGTTTATGACCAAGAAAAAATCTGTTCATCTGAAGATAAAGGTTGCCAAAGATTTGGTCAACCAGTTAGCTATGGTCAATCTCAAGCCTACAGTGATATTTATTTAGAAAATGATCCAGACAAGTATAGCAGTATTTTATGTTCTGCGGACACAGCTAATTGTAAATCTTGGGTCACTCCTGAGGGAGATATTACATTTTTTAAAGATCCTGGTAATAAGGTTTGTGCCTGGCGCCAAGGGGGACCTAGTAACGATTGGGCTTGGTATAAAAACGCAACCAAAAAATGTGATAATAATAACGACGGTCAAGTTGGTGAATTTGATTCAATTTGTTCAGTGGACACAGATTGTATAATAACCGAATTAGTAGGAGATACTTGTAGTGACGATGACGGTTGTCGATTAAATATTTGTGAAGATGAGGATAATAATGGTAGTTATTTTTGTTCTCTAACTTTAAATAGTTGTGGCTTTAATAGTGATTGTCCAAATAATAATGTTTGTTCTAGTAGCCAATGTTTTTATTCTTGTGAAGATGATAGTAATGATTATCCTTGTCCGGTTGATACACTTAAAACTATTGGTTACGGTGGTTTAGGGAGGCAGGTTAAGCAACCAGATGGTTGGGCTGGCCTATGTGAGGCCCAGGCATCCACTTGCACTGAGTTTATTGATCCACTAAGTCAATTTGTAATTAATCTATTAGTAAATCCAACTTTCGAAGATGTCAATTTAGATGATATAGTTGGAGATTATTGGGATGATGCTGATACAACAGATACTTACCAAAATGTTTCTTTAATTCCAAATCGTTTATATATTCTGGGAGTAGAAAATTTAGGAGTGGCGCTTCCTCCTAATGAGCCAAGTATTTGGTGTGATCAAAATACCCTGTATGAACTAAGCGAAGATAATAATTTTTTACTTCCAGATAACAGAGTAGAATTGTTAATACCTAATAATAATGGTCCGGAAGCTATATATACTTTATTCATGAGTTCTAATCCAGTCAATTGTCAGGTGCGTAGAGGTACTCAAGTTTTTGATGAGGACAATAGGCTAGAAGTTATCTTAAAAGAGGCAATTATAGATTATCAGACAGCTAAAGGTTTAGATCGCGCTAGTTGTAATGGTAAAACTGAATTAGAAGGCGGTTGCGTTTTATTTAATGAACGAAATCAAAATAATAGCGATGGTTTAAGTTCCTTAATTTGGAACGCTTATGATAGCTATGTTTCTAGTAGTAATTCTCCTCAAAGTGTTTCAGGCTATAATAATGCAAATAGTTTAATAAAGGTTCAGCCTAATAGAATTTGTGGTCAATGGTTAGCTTGCCAGACTAAAATTATTAATAATGAGGGAGATATCCTATGTTACGATGTAGCAGATTGTGATGTGCTAGATAAAGATGGAGAATGTGCCAATTTTTTAGAAACTCCAGAGACAATTCATAATTTTATTGAAGCTAATGATAAAAACGCTTCAGGCTATAGCTTATTAAATCAATATCATATTAGTAATATGAGAGAAATTGGGGCTAATATTCCAGAGGCCCATTTTGATTTTGAATTTGAAAATGATGTCCAAGATTGGGGAGGAGGGGCTAATATCTACGTTATTAATGAGCCAAATCCACTAGCCACTGAGGAGAAGTTTAATGTTTCTTATCCAGCTCAAGGAATTGGTTTTATGAAAATTAGTGCCAATACCAGAGCCACCACTTCTCAGAAGATTCCAATACACAGAGACCAAAACTATTATATAAATTATTTAATTAATGCTAGTAAGTTAACTGCCGGTAAAGAAGCTAAGGTTAATATCTATGAAGTAGATCTTAATGATGCTACCAATCTGATTGCATCGTTTGCTAATCAAACTAGTGATTGGGAGAGAAAAATTTATAAGTTTACCCCCAGTAACGCTGATCACGTCGTTATCGAAGTTACTTCTGATGATGAAGTGGGAAGTAATTCAGTATATATTGACGATATAAATATTGAGCCGGCTTTGAAAGTTAATGAGATCGGTGATGATAACAAAAAATATTTATCTAGAGACTGTCGTTTGTATCCCAAACAAGATAGTTTGAGTTGTCAGAGTACTAGCCAAAGTGTAATTTCTAATGGCTGGCAAGGTTATTGTTTGCAAAAAGATCCATATTACCCAGATATTTGTTTAATGTGGTATCCAGTTGATGTTATTAGCGCTCAAGATAATAGCACTAAAGATTCAGGTTATCAAGGTAAGACCCCTCTTTACTATTGTACTGAAGCTGATGCTAACTTCGAAATAGTCGAGAGTAGACGGGGAGATGATTCTATGACATATTCTAATTGGTCTAAAACAGGATGTTTTGAGGGTCCCGACAAAGCAGCATTATACTGTAGTGACGATGGTGTCTGCCATTTTTATGGCAATTACGAAGCCTGTAGTAATATGGGTCCTGATTATAATCGAACATATTGTGCTACTCAAGATGTGTGTGATGCTCTTGATAATGGGCAATATCCAGATAAAAAAGTATCTTTAGCAGCAGTTCAAAGTAATTGTGGTAATTCAAATTATATATATAGGATTAGGAGCGTGAAAGAATGTGTAGGCACAAAACATCAGGAGGTAAATTCTATATGCGTTCCAGTTAATGATGGTCGGTTGTGGGATTTGCCTGATTATATATCACTCTGTACTGTAGGAGGAAAAGAGGTAAATCTTAATGTTGATTGGCCAGGTTGGTATGAATATGATGGAGATTGGGTCTTAAATGAAGGGACTAGTGATCCAAATGACCCAGATCAGCTGTTAAAAGTTTATGATTTCACTACTAGTAGCTTAGAAAAATTTAGAGAGTTTTTAATACGATGTAATAGCTTCGATCAGGTAGTAAAGGACGATGGTACTAATAAGGCCTGGGCAGTGCGTAGTACTATGACCACTGCTACAAATACGCCATCTTTTTTCTCACCTCCAGGTTTTATACCTGAGTATAATGGTATTTTAGAAGGTTATGGTTATGGTAAAGTCGATCCGCCTTTCGGCTCAGCAATTTTAGATAACAGTGTCTTTAATTCTGGTAATCAAGTTTATTTTAAAACTGACTATTTAGATAAAGAAATGCCAAAAAACTCATATGCTGGTATGCCATATGGTTGTACAGACGCAGACAGTGGCACAGGGTCATGTTTTAACACTATAGGTATTTGTGATCAGAGCCCAGGATTATTCTGTCTATATGCCCCTGGGTCTGCTGAAGCTTGGGCCAGGGAAAAACAGTGTCATGGAGATCCGTGTCAGCCTCTTAATCTTACCGATGATGCAGGGGGAAACATGGAGAGTGATGACGTGCTAAAAACTTTCTTCCTCAAGGCGTTTACTTCTCCAGAGTGGGATGGCAGCAATTGGTTACCATTACAACCTTCATATAATTTTAGTTGGGATGCTGGTGAAACTGATGCTATTCCGGTATGTTCTGGCGGCGAGAGAGGAGTTGATGAATTTTGTAAAATAAACCCAGAAATTATTAATATTCAATTAAAGAAGGGCGATACAATAATAAGCTTTAATGCGACTACTGAGACCTATCTTTTGCCAGAAGCAGGGGTATATGATCTATACTTTAATAGTATAATAGATGCTGAACAGTTGCCATTGGCAGAAATAACTATTGGTTGGGAAGGTCAAGGTGGCGAAACGCAGCTTATCTCTAATCAAGATTATCATCCCGATCCAAGCAAACCACATATTATTAGCCATAATTATTCAAATATTACTCCCTTTGGGCAAGAGAAAACAATTTTGATTATGATAAAAGATAATTGGGGATTTAATAAATGCTGTGCTAGTGATGGCTTTTGCGGATATCAACCACAGGGAGGTTGCGGTCTTTACTGCCCGAGTTGTGATTAGTTGTGTACAACTTTATTGACAGAAAATCATGTATGTGGTAAGTTAATAATAGAATATAATTTTCTTTAAAATAAAAAATAATTGAAAGGAGACACCGATGAAAATAATACTGAAAAATGTATTTATTGTAGCGATTACTGGTACTTTATTATTATTGGTTGCCGGTTGTGGAAAAGATCCTTTTCCAGAACCAGAACCAGGCTCAGAACCAACAGAGTTTATAATGATAAAACTAAAAGCTGAAGCTAACGACTTATATCAAGTAATTTTGAAAATTCCGGAACTGGATTATGAAACAACTCTTCCCGATGGAGACGAAATGCATACCTGGAGATCTATAGATTTTCCTTTTAAGAGAGCAACCTATGAGGGTAAAACCCTCTCGGTTAAGATGAAGGCACGTATTTTTCCAGAAGGAACTTCTGGGCCCGAGATTAATAAGGAGGAAACAAAATTTGTTGAGATATGTGATGAAAATTCTGAAGTTATATGGAATTTTTACGATTAAACATTCGAGATCTTTAAAGCCTGATAATATTTCAGGCTTTTTTTTGGCTGATTGGTGGTAAATTATAAAATATATCATATTAAATAATCTAAAGTTCAAATTATATTTCGAGCTTTTTTATTTTGCTTAAATTATCTAATTATAGTAAAATATAGATAACAATAGTTATTAAATAGACATGGCTGAAGTATCTCAAGCGCAAACCAAAAGTAAACCAGGCGGCTCTTTAAATAACCAGGGAGACTTGGACAGCCGTTTGCTTAATGGTGAAGCAGATCAACAGAAAAAAGCTGGAGAGTTAAGAAGGAGTCGAGAAAAAGAGAATAATCAAGAAGATGCAGAGCAAGCTCCAGATAGTTTGAGGAAACAAGCTTTGAAAGCTAAGGCTCAAAGAAAGAAAGATAAGATTAAAGCCAAGGTTCAGAAATTGAATCCCGTATATCAAGGCACAAAAAAAGCTTTGAAATCTTCCGTGATGTCTCTAATCCCTAGTTTTGGACTTACTCTTATTTATATAAATATTCACGTATTTATTAGATTATTTCTACCGATGTTTTTTTGTAAATTGGGAGATGAATGGATGCCAGACGAAATGCAGGCTAAAATGAAAGCTACGGAGAAAGGGCGGGCAACTGCTAGGAGGGCTAATATTTTTGAGTTTTGGGCGTTTATTATTGTAGATGGACTAGTAATACTTGTAATTTTAGGAATAGCATTATTGATTTCAATGCTTTTAGATATAGTTAGTCATCCAATAAGCTTCTTGTCGTCGTTAGTTTCAGATTGGTTTGATTAGAATAATAGAAAAATAAATATACATGAAAACCATTTTTACTAAAAATAAAGGTTTATTACTCGTCGTATTGATTATCGTCGGTGTTTTGTTTTTTGTGCAACCAACTTTAGCAGCTGATTGGGCAGCTAGAATGTTAGCTGGATTAATTAGTGTTATTATTTCAGCTATTGGTTATATTATTGGTTTGGTTGTTGAGGTTTTAATTTATGTTGCTCAATATAATGGATTTATAAAAGCTGATGCTGTGACTAGAGGTTGGGAAGTTGTTAGAGACTTGAGTAATATGTTCTTTGTGTTGGTTTTATTGATTATTTCTTTTGCCACAATTTTACACATTGAAAACTATAGTTATAAAAAATATCTGCCAAAATTGCTACTTATGGCAATTTTGATTAATTTTTCCAAGACATTAGCTGGTTTAGTAATTGATTTTGCTCAAGTTATCATGCTTACTTTTGTCAACGGTTTTAAAGATATTGGGCAGGGTAATTTAGTCCACATGATGGGGCTAAAAGAGGTTTTATCTGTTAGTGAGGATGTTACGGTCAGTTTTTGGACGGTAGCTGCCGCATATTTATTAGGATTATTATATGTAATTATTGCTTTAGTGATAATTACTGCTATGTTAGCTACTCTAGTCATGCGCATTGTCATGATTTGGATATATGTTGTTTTAGCTCCCTTGGCTTTTCTCTTGGGGTCATTTCCTGGTGGCCAAAAATATTTTTCTCAATGGTGGGGTAATTTTTCTAAAGAAGTTATCATTGGTCCAGTTTTAGCATTTTTTATTTGGTTATCTTTCGTTTCGGTTACTATTACCTCCAATGGTTCAGATATTTTAAAAATGGATGTAGATACGAAAGAGATTAATGTAGAAGGCTCTGAAAAAATAGAAGAAAAAGAAGGTGCGGGTATTCCTACTGAGGCTGCGGATCCCGAAGTATTTATTCGTTTTATAGTTTCGGTCGGTCTATTATTAGGTGGTTTGATGGTTTCTAAACAAATTGGAGCTGGAGCTGGCAAGGCTATGGATAAAACAGTCAGCCAGTTTCAGAAGGGAGGACAAAGAATCGGTAGAACTGTTGGTAAAACTGCTGGTAAAGTTGCCTATGCTCCTGTTGGTTGGGCTAGTAGAGGGGTTAAAAGAAAGGCAAAAGATTGGGGAAACGATGTTTTAACTGCGGGAACAAAAGTACTCGGAGTTAATTTACGATTTAGAAAAGCTTGGAAGAGTCAACAAGAAATGGCTGCAGCAGAGAGGGCCAGAAAAGAGGATGAGGCTGACGATATCGTTTTAGAACAGGCGGGGAATAAGCGAGGGGGCTTTAAATCAAGAATAGCAGCAGTTAGCATGGGAGGATTAGGTTATAAAAATTGGGTGGATGGAAAACTTTTTAAGAATCAAGGTAAAGTAGCTGATGCCGAGGATGATATGGGAATAAAGAAAGAAGCTTTTAATGATATTTCTTCCCAGCATGCAGGGCTAATTTCACAAAATCAGGAGGATGAAAGACTAGATAAAGTTAAAAAATTAACTGAAGAAAGAAATAAATTAAGCGCAGATGATGTTGAAGGCAGTGACAAAATTAAACAAAGTAGAATTGAAGAGATAAATCAAAGTTTGAAAGGACTCGAGAATCCTGAGGGAAGTGAAGTCGTATCCCAAGAGAAGTATGAAGAATCGGAAAAAAAGAAAGATGAGAAACAAAAAGAATATAATGATTCTAAGGAGCATTATAGTAAAATATTTGAAACGCATGCTTGGACTGGTATAACTACCGAAAGAACGAGATCCCAGCAAGAATCAGATTCCGAGGCTCTCAAAATAGTAGCTGGTATAGAAGGAATGGAACCGTTAGTACAAGTTTTTCGAGAGGCTTTAGCAAGTCGTGATACTTCTTTGGCCAGAGTATCTGCAAAAAAATTGGCTAAAACTGGAAATTTTAATGAGATATATGCAGCTTTAGGTTTAGGAACTGACACTAATGGAATAAAAGAGTTTGGTGAAAATTTTCTTAAGGCAAAGGGCGGTTTTTCTGATCAAGCTGCTAAAACGTTAATTGCTGATATGGGAGAATTGGCTAAACCCAGTCATCATTATAGTGCATTTGGGGCAGTAAAAACTAAAAGTGGAAAACTTGAATATGCTACTGAAGAAGAACACCAAGCAGCTCAATTTGCTGAGATGTCTAAAATCCAAATTCAGAGATTAGTTAGAGATATGAATAGACTAGGAGGAGGCGCCTTTAAAGGCAGTGATCATAGTGAGAAAGGCTGGGATTTAAGTGATGCCCTAGCTCTAATCTTTGCTTCTAAAGACAAGCAGTTTGCTTCTGAAATGGAAAAAACCGGTAACATGAATCTAGTGATGCATATTGGTGCTAAAGAATCTAACCTGGAGAAATTAAAAGATGCTGGAGCACCAGAAGTGGCGGCTCTTATAAGAAAGTTGATGGATCAGGTTAAGAGTAGTTCAGCTGAACAAATGCAGTCTTTTCCAGAAAAGGCAATCAAAGATTTTCGAATGAAAATGAATAAAGAAAAATCATGAGTATACATGAAGAAAATTTAAAAAAGATTCAGGAGTTCATAGGCTCTTTGATATCTATTCAAAACGATCAAGCGGCTTTTTCATTGTATAGGAAAGTTGATGATTTTTTGCATGAAAATGAAGATCTAGAAAAAGAAAATAGTAAAGTTTATTATCAATATCGTAAACAACTATTTAAATTAAAATTTTTGTCATTATCTTTTTTTGATAACTGGGATGATATATCAGATCTAATTACTCATCATTTATCTTTAGCCTTTGAAATGCCTGGTTATGATTTGTGGTCTCATGTTAAACGAAATTTAATTTTTATCAGTTTTTTAGAAGAGAGAAATATAGCTAAAAATAAGCTTAGGAAAGCTGTTGTCAACTGTGATAGCAAGATTATTAATAGTAATAAATATAAAATAAAGGTACCAGAAAAAGTATTAGATTGGATAAAGGAGTTTGTTGTTAACATAGAGGATGATGGTAAAATTATTAATATAAAGAAAGCAAAATATTTGAATAATAATGATAAGATAAATGCATTAGAAGAAGGAGATAAGAGAAAAGTTATTAGTTTATTGCAGTTTTATAGCATTCTAGGCATTTCAACTATGGAAAGAGAGGGCATGGAAGAATCTCCTATTATAGTTAGTGAAGACGGTACGGTTTTCATTATGGATAAAGACGGAGAGGAGCTATTGGCACCATATGTTAAAAAAATTAAAAATTTTAGAGCTTCTCGAGAAGATAATCGGAAAAAATATACTGATCCAACTGTAGAAGATGAAAAATGGGAAAAAGAAATGGACGTGTTGACTAATAGACAAGAAAAAATTAGTATTCTAGAGAATATACTAGAAGGATATCCAGAGGGAAGCCTAGAGGCTAAAGCTCTAACAGAAGAGGTTAATCGATTGAAAAATAATAATGAAAATACGTAATAATAAAATAGTGATTGCCGGGTCCCTGGCCTATGACTATATTATGGACTTTCCTGGTCACTTTGAAGATCATATTTTAGCTCACAAGATTCATCAGCTTAATGTGAGCTTTTCTATTAATAGACTAAAAGCAAGCTTTGGTGGTACAGCCGGTAATATTGCCTATAGCCTGTCTTTATTGAATGAAAAACCAATAGTTTTGGGAGTGATGGGAAAAGATGCCAGTAATTATTTAGATCGATTTAAGAAGTATAAAATTAATACAGATTTTATTAAAGTAGACAGAACAGACTCTACTGCCGGAGCTTATATTATTACAGACAAGAAAAATAATCAGATTACAGGATTTTTTCCAGGCCCTCAGAGCGGCGGTTATGCTAAGACAATTAATAAGATAAAAGAATCGGATTTATTTATTATCTCAGCTGAAGCAAAAGATAGAATGTTGTTTTATTCTAATTATCTTATTAAAAATAAGAAATCATTTATTTTTGATCCCGGACAACAGATTATTAATTTTACTAAGAGCGATTTTAAAAAGATTATACCCAATGCAGATATTGTGATTGGAAATGATTACGAGATTGAAACTATAAAACAGAGATTAGGTATAAATTTAACTGAATTAAAACGAATAACAAAAACTTTAATCATAACCAAGTCAGTTAAAGGATCCGTAATATATAGTGGTAATCAGATATTTAAAATTCCTATAGTTAAACCAAAAAAAGTTGTTGACCCGACAGGGGCTGGAGATGCCTATCGTGCCGGATTGATAAAAGGATTAATTCTAGGTTTAAATTGGGAAAATGTTGGAAAATTAGCGGCTTTAATTGCGGTTTATGCAGTAGAGACTGCAGGAACTCAAGAACATAAGTTTAATTGGACAGAAATTAAAAAAAGATATAAAGTGGAGTTTAAAAGAAACTTAATATAATATAATTATGAAATACGATATAAAAGATTTGTCGTTGGCTACTGAAGGATTCAAGAGGATTACTTGGGCTGGGAAGGATATGTCAGTTTTAGAACAAATTAAAACAAAGTTTTTAAAAGAAAAACCTTTTAAAGGTAAAAATATTTCTGCTTGTTTACATGTTACTGCTGAAACAGCAAACTTAATGATAACTCTAAAGGCTGGCGGTGCTAACGTGTTACTAGTGGCTTCAAATCCATTATCTACACAGGATGATGTGGCTGCTTCTTTAGTAAAAGACTTTGATATTCCAGTGTTGGCAATTCGTGGAGAAGACAGAAAAACTTATTATAGCCATTTGAAACAAGCTTTAGAGCATAAGCCTGTTATTACCATGGATGATGGAGCAGATTTGATTTCTCTATTACACTCAAAATATCTGTCTCAGGCTAAAAATATTTTAGGTAGCCTAGAAGAGACTACCACCGGTGTTATTAGATTGAGATCTTTAGCTAAATCAGGCAAATTACAGATTCCAGTGGTAGCTGTTAATGATGCTAAAACCAAGAATATGTTTGATAACCGTTATGGCACTGGTCAATCTACCATTGATGGAATTATTAGAGCTACAGACATATTGTTGGCTGGGAAGACTATTGTGGTAGCTGGATATGGCTGGTGTGGACGTGGATTTGCTTCAAGAGCTAGAGGAATGGGTTCCAAGGTAATTGTTACTGAGGTTGATGAGATTAAGGCTTTAGAGGCCACTATGGACGGTTTCCAGGTGATGCCAATGATGGAAGCTGCCGCAGTTGGAGATCTATTTTGTACATTAACTGGAGATGTTAATGTCATAGATAAGAAACATTTTTCTAAAATGAAATCTGGAGCAATGGTTTGTAATTCAGGACATTTTGATGTTGAAATAAATTTGAAAGTTCTCAGGGCCATGGCTAAAAAAGTGAACAAGAAAGTCAGAAATAATGTTAACGAATATATTTTGCCCAATGGTAAAAGTATTTATGTTTTAGCTGAAGGCAGATTAATTAATTTAGCAGCTGCCGAAGGACATCCAGCCTCTGTTATGGACATGAGCTTTGCTACTCAAATTTTGGCCTGCGAATATGTGGCTAAAAATAGCAAAAAAATGAAACCAGAAGTATACAATGTTCCGGCTAGTTTGGAAGTCAAGGTGGCTCGATTAAAATTAAAATCATTAGGAATTAATATAGATAAACTTACTCCTGAACAAAAAAAATATTTGAGTTCTTGGGAAGTAGGCACTTAAAAATATGACTAATAATATAAAATTAATTACTTCAGAATCTGTTACTGAAGGACATCCAGATAAAATTTGTGATCAAATTAGTGATGGTATTTTAGATGAGATGTTGAAACAGGATCCAGAAAGCAGAGCTGCAGTAGAGTGCCTAGTAACTACTGGCCTAGTAGTGGTCAGCGGAGAAGCTCGCACCGGAGCCTATGTGAATATTAATGATGTAGTTAGAAAAGTGTTGGAAGAAATTGGTTATAATAATCATGCTTCCGGGTTCCATTGTGGTAGTATTGGCGTAGTATCTGCTCTACACGAGCAAAGTAAAGAAATTGCTCAGGGCGTGGATGAAGGAAACGGTGAATTTATCGAACAAGGAGCTGGTGATCAAGGTTTAATGTATGGTTATGCTACAGATGAGACTCCAGAATTAATGCCTTTGCCAATTATTTTAGCTCATAAACTAACTCAACGTCTGGCTGAGGTTAGAAAAGATAATACTTTAGATTATTTACAGCCTGACGGAAAAAGTCAGGTAACGGTGGAATATAAGGATGGTAAAGTTAACAGAGTAAATACTGTCGTGATTGCAGCTCAACACTTAGATAGTGTTGATATTAAAAAGTTAAGAGAAGATATTACAGAACAAGTAATCAAGCCAGTTCTAGGAGATTTTTATGATGAAAATACCAGATTGTTTATTAATAGCACCGGCAGTTTTGTTTTAGGAGGTCCAGCTGCTGACACTGGTTTAACCGGCAGAAAAATTATTGTAGATACTTATGGTGGAGTAGGCGCTCATGGTGGTGGAGCTTTCTCTGGTAAAGATTCAAGTAAAGTAGATAGAAGTGGCGCCTATATGGCTCGTTATGTAGCTAAAAATATTGTGGCTGCTGGTTTGGCTAGTCGTTGTTTATTGCAGGTCGCCTATTCTATTGGTGTAGCTGATCCGGTTGGTATTAATATCGATACTTTTGGCACTAGTAAGATCAGTGAAGACGACATTATTAGGATTGTTAATGACAATTTTTCCTTTAAACCTAAGGATATTATTGATCATCTACAATTAAAGAGACCAATCTTCCGAAAAACTGCTGCCTACGGCCATTTTGGTAGAGAGTTAGAAGAGTTTACTTGGGAAAAGACTGATAGGATTGATGATTTGAAGAAATAAATTATTAGATTTTATAAGAAAAAGCTATTACATAAATAATAGCTTTTTTGTTTGATAAAAATATGTTAAAATAGAGGTAATTGAAAAGTTTTAGCGTGAAGCTCGTGGATTGATTTAAAAAGCAAAAACGAGGTTGGCGCCATTTATCCTATGTTTGACTATCTTCAACAATTTAATAAATTGCCGAAAGAGATTCGTGATAAAATTTCTCAACCTAAGGTGATGAAAGAGATAGATAGGTTAGAAAGTAAATACAAAGTTGAATTAGCGGCTTTGATTATGAAGATAATGGTGAAACAGGTTTCTCTAAAGAACCTAACCCTACATTTAGTAGGGCAATTTGGCTTGGATGAAAATCAGGCCAGTGCCTTAGACCAAGAACTAAAAAGTAAAATATTTTCTCTAATTGGAGATTATTTCAAAGAACCGCAGCTAAAAGAAAAGGTAGCTGAATCAAAACCAAAAGAGATTGTAAAACCAATTCCACAAAAAGATGTTTCCAGGCAATCAGTTAGTGATAATATTGATCAAATAATTAAGAATGCTCAAATTAGTTTGAGTAGTAGCCAATTATCAGATCGATTACGTTTAGTTTTAAATACTTATATTAGAGGAGTTAGAGACAGGGTTGCTACCAGGAGTGTTTTAGCTCGTGCCCCTCAAGAAGGTGGTTTGGGTTTAGATCAGATTACGATTGATAAACTTTTTAAATTAGTTGCTAATTTTCAGGCAGAGAGTAAACCAGAAATAAAACTAGAACAGCCAGTATTAAAAGTATTACAACAGGCTGAAGTTCAAGATAAGTTAGAGTCTTTAGCGGTGAGCTATAGTTTAGAAAAATCTATTAAAGAAAAACAAGCTAAAGAAGAGGCCGTAATTAAAAAAGAGGTAATCGCTGAAAAAATTTCTAAACAATTGGAAACTAGGAAAGCTTTAGCACCACCACCACCAGCTATAATAGAAGAATCTAAGAAAGAATCAGCCAAAATAGATTTGGATAAAATTATAAAAAAACAACCGGAGCCTATTAGGCAACCGGTAGAGCAAAAAGTTAAGGAGCAAAAAGTTGAGTTACCTGTTAATTTGCCAATTTCAGAATTAATCAAAAAAGAAGATAAAAAGCCTAAAGAAGATAAAAAGCCGGTAAAAGAAGTTTTAAACCCAGAGATTAAATTTGTGCCGCAGAAAGAATCAAAACCAATTCCTCAGCCATCAAATATTGTGGGAGGGAAACAACGCATGGATGATATCAAGCCAGTTAGTCGGGTTATGAATCCGATTGATGAATTGCGTTATTTAAATTTACTAAACTTCCGTCGTCTAGGAGATAGTCCGGAAGAGGGTATTAATAAAATTAAGGAAAAATTAGATTTGTTAGAGAAAGAATCATATGAAAAGAAAATCGCTGGAATTCAGGCTTGGCGTAAAAATCCTTTAAATCAGTTATATCTAGAAATAACTAGAGAAAGTATAGAGCAGGGTAAGCCAGTTAAAGAAGTATTGGTTAAAAGGAAAGAAGAAAAAAGAGACTCTTTGTCTGTTCAAGAATTGCAAGCGATGGTAGCGTTTAATAGAGAGATAATGTTTTAGTTATGCAACAATTTACAGTCCCTCAATTTATTGATGTTGAAAGTAAAATTATTGGCCCAATTACCACTCGTCAGTTTTTAATTTTTATAGTAGCGGCTGTAATGATGGGCCTAAGTTATAAATTATTTGATTTTGCTTTATTTTTAACTGTAGCTATCATTATTTTTGCTATAGCAGGTACTTTTGCCTTTCTGAAAGTTAATGGTCGTCCCTTTCATTTTTTTGTTTTAAATTTTATTCAAACTGCAAAAAAGCCAAATTTACGGGTGTGGAATCATAAATTACAAGCTGAAGAAACAGGTGAAATAAAAAATATTAAATTCGAAGAAATTATCCCTACTAAGGAAAGTTTTGGCCATTCTCGTTTGGCTGAACTATCTTTAATCGTTGATACGCAAGGTAAATATCAGGGCGATGACGACGGGGTTGAAGATATTCAAATCGAACCATAATCACTATGGCAAAAGAAAAACAGAATTTAAGTAGTCAGAAAGTTAATCATTCTACTCAACAGTATTTAGATATTGCTGAGATTAAGGATGATACAGTAATTATGAAAGATGGTACTTTAAGGGCCGTGCTCTTAGTGTCTAGTATTAACTTTGCCCTTAAGAGTGAAGATGAACAGAATGCTATAGTTTCTTCTTACGTAAGATTTTTAAACAATTTAAATTTTATTTTACAAATTGTTATTCAATCTAGAGAGTTGAATATTAGTAGTTATATTGAATATCTTGAACAAAAAGAAAAAGAACAAACTAATAAGTTATTGAAAATTCAAACTGGAGAATATGTTGAATATATTAAAGAACTTACCTCAATCGGTAAAATTATGAATAAGCGTTTCTATGTGGTAGTGCCCTATAACCCGTTGTCAGATAAACGAAAAGGATTTTTTAGTTTGCTGGGGGCAGCTTTACGTCCAGCTACTTCTTTGAAGTTGCAGGAAAAGAAATTTGTAAGATACCAAGAATTATTAAATCGTAGAATTGAGAGTGCTATGAACGGGTTGGGGTCTCTGGGAGTCAGTGTTGTTCGTTTAGACACCCAGAGTTTAATTGAATTATATTATAAAACATATAATCCTGACACAGCCAAAAATCAAGCATTGGCGGATGTTAGAAAATTAAGAGTTGATATCTAGTATGATAAATTTTCAGAAAAAAAATTCAAAAAAAGCAACGGAAACTGTAGACCCAGCTAAAGTAGAGGCTATGGCTTTAGATTTAGAGAAAGACGTAGCTTTGACTAGAGAAATTATTGCCGATGAGAAAGCTTTCCGTAAAGGAGTTTTGTCAGTCAGGGATTTAATTTCTCCGGCTAGCTTAAAGATATCACCTTCTTTCCTAAGATTGGGACAACAGTATGTTAGAACCATGTTTGTTATTAATTATCCTCGTTATATTAGTGTTGGTTGGTTTGCTCCAATTATTAATTTGAATAATACTTTTGATGTTTCAATGTTTTTCTATCCAGTAAAGAGTGCTGTAATTTTGAAGCAATTAAAGAAGCGAGTAGGTTCCCTAGAGGCTCAAATTATTTCTGATGCCGAAAAGGGAGCTGCTAGAGATCCTATTCGAGAAACTGCCTTGAGAGATATTGAAGCTTTAAGAGATTCGCTTACCCAAGGAACAGAAAAGTTTTTCCAATTTGCTCTATATGCAACTATTTATACTGATAGTAAAGAAGAGCTAGATAGACTCACTGATCAAGTTGAAGACATATTTGGCTCTCGTTTGGTTTATTCTAGGAGAGTATTGTATCAAGCTGAGCAGGGATTTAATTCTACTATGCCTTTAGGTAATGATGAGCTATATGTTACGTTTAATATGAATTCTTCTCCAGTAGCTTCTTCTTTCCCATTTATTTCTAGTGAGTTAACTAGCGACAGAGGAATTTTATATGGTGTTAATAGACATAATAATAGTTTAGTATTATTCGATAGATTTAGTTTACAAAATGCTAACGCAGTAGTATTTGCTACTTCTGGTGCGGGTAAGAGTTATGCTATTAAGTTAGAAGTTCTGAGATCATTGATGATGGGTACAGAAGTAATTATTATTGACCCTGAACATGAGTATAAATATTTATCTGATTCTGTGGGTGGTACTTATATTAATATTTCTTTATCTAGTGAAAATCAGATCAATCCATTTGATTTGCCCAGGGCAATTGGTGGAGACGCTAAACCCAAGGATGTTATTAGAAGCGCGGTGATTACTCTGAAGGGGTTAATTCGTCTTATGATTGGTAATTTGAACTACGATGAGGATTCAATTGTAGATAGAGCGCTATTAGAAACCTATGCTAAGAAAGATATTACTTCTGATGCAGATTTATCTAAAATAAAACCGCCGGTAATGACGGATTTTCAACAAGTGTTAGAGGGTATGGAAGGTGGAGCAGATTTAGGTTTAAGATTAAGAAAATATACTGAAGGAACTTTTTCTGGATTGTTAAATAATGTAACTAACGTAGAAATGGATAACCAGTTGGTTTGTTTTTCAGTTAGAGACTTGGAAGATGAATTAAGACCTTTAGCAATCTATACAGTTATTAATTATATTTGGAATATTGTGCGTTCTCAAACTAAGAAGAGGGTGTTGGTAATTGATGAGGCCTGGTGGATGATGCAACATGAAGATAGCGCTAAGTTCATCTTTGCTTTAGTGAAGAGATGCCGTAAATATTATCTAGGAGTAACTACAATTACTCAGGATGTTAACGATTTTTTGACCTCACCCTACGGGAAAGCTATTGTAACTAACTCATCTTTGCAATTACTATTGAAACAATCTTCCGCCGCGATCGATCTAGTACAGAAAACCTTTTTATTAACTGAAGGAGAAAAATACCTATTATTAGAATCAGGTGTAGGAGAAGGTATTTTCTTTGCTGGCAATAAGCATGTAGCTATGAAAATCATAGCTTCATATAGCGAAGATCAATTAATTACTTCTGATCCCCGTCAGCTCTTAGAAATCGAAGAGGCTAAGAAAGATTTTGAAGAGCAACAATTGGGAGAATCAGAATAATAACTATATGGAAAATAATAATCCTAAAAAAAAGCGTAGTTTAACTATTATAATCATAGTACTAGTTTCATTGTTTCTAGTTGGTATATTTTTCGTGATATTTTATAAGCCAGTAGAAAAGAGTCCAGCACCCATTAATGTGGCAATTCCAGAAGAAGCTAAAAAAATAATTTCAGAAAAAGAATCTTTAGCAGCTGAACCAGTAGTGGAAATACCAGTTAATCAAGAAGAATTAGTGGTATATGAGTTTGATGAACAAAAAGAAGCAGCCAGGGAAGTAACAGCTGAAGATTTAAAGCAGATTGCCTTTGCTTTTGCTGAAAGATTTGGTTCTTATTCTAATCAGGCTAATTATGGTAATATTGAAGATTTAAAAATGTATATGACCAAGGAAATGAGAATCTGGGCAGAAAACTTTGTTATTGAACAAAAAGAAACTCCTTATGTTGGTTATTATTATGGTATAACCACTAAAGCATTAGTTGGCGAGATAAGTGAGTTTGATACTGAAGATGCTGAAATCTTGGTTTCTACTAGACGACAAGAAGTGAAAGACGATCAGACGACTATATTTGATCAAAATATTGTAGTTAATTTTTATAAAATAGACTCTGACTGGAAAGTCGGTAGTGCTTATTGGCAATAATTATGTTTAAATTTTTCAACAAAAAAACTCCAGCAGTTTCTTGGTTTGTAGTAATTTCATTATTAGCCTTTTTTGCTTTAGCATCTTTATTTCTATACTTCAGTAGTTATATAAACCAAGAGGATGGCGTAAGTGTTACTGAGAGTTTACCAGCGAGGATTTTAGATATTTCTAATGATCCTTTTATTACTTTTCCAGGTGTAGATAAGGATAATATAACTGAACCAATTATTAACGGTTTAGATCCGGTTTGGGGAGAGCAGGGAGCGCCAGTTAGAATAGTATATTTTTCAGATTACGATTGTCAGTATTGCGGTGAACAAATTGAAATGATAAAAGAAGTAAGTAACAGCTATGGGGATAAGGTAGAAATTATTTGGAAAGATTATCCAGATTTAAATAAAGGATCCCTTTCTTTCCTAGCTGCCCTAGCTGGACGTTGTGCTCAAGAACAGAATAGATTTTGGGAATTTGAGACAAGTTTCATGGAGCAATTTTCAGTTTTTAAAGTGCAACAGGGGAAGAATTACGAAGCTTTTGGAGGCTTTATTTTAGGAATTGCTCAAGAATTAGATTTGAAATTAGATACCTTTCAAGAATGTGTTAGTAATCAAGACGCTTTAGGCCAGATAGAAAGTAATATTACAGAAGCTCAGGATCTTGGTTTACCGGGTGTGCCTTTTACTTTTATTAATAAACGAGAGGTTCTCGGCCAGTATGGACTAGAAGAATTAAAACAAATAATTAAGCAAGAACTAAGTTCAGAATAGTATGTCAGCCAAAGTACAGAACATATATGAGTGTACAAAATGCGGCGCCCAGTTCTCTAAATGGAGTGGGCGTTGTTTAGAATGTGAATCTTGGGGAACTCTACAGTCAGAAATAAAAGAAACTAAGTCAGATAAAGAGATTATTGCTGATAAGATTAGACCGGCTGAATTAATTAATCTAGGATCACTCAAGAGCCTTAAAACTGATCGCCTATCTTTGGGTTGGCCAGAAATTGACAGAGTGCTAGGTGGGGGTATGGTCCCAGGTTCGTTAATCTTGTTTAGTGGTGAACCCGGTATTGGTAAATCTACTTTTCTAGCTCAAATTACTGGAGCTTTAGTGAATAATAACTATAAGACTACCTATGTGAGTGGAGAAGAATCTGCTATTCAGGTGAAGGGTAGGCTGGAAAGGTTAAATTTACCAATTAATGAAATCCAATTTGCTAACGAAACTAATTTAGAAAAGATTTTAGGTTTACTAAGAAAGATTAAACCAGATTTAGTGGTTATTGATTCTATCCAGACTATTTATTCTTCTTTAGTAGATTCTGATCCTGGTAGCTTGAATCAGATTAGGTCTGTGGCTGTACAATTTTTAGAAATAGCTAAAAAATTAAATATTACTATAGTTTTAATTGGCCATATAACAAAAGATGGTCAGGTGGCTGGCCCAAAATCCTTAGAGCATATTGTAGATACAGTGCTCTATTTGGAGAGTGATCTCAGTGGTAGTTACACTATCCTGAGAAGCACTAAGAATCGTTTTGGTTCTATTAATGAAGTTGGATTATTTGAAATGACTGGTCAGGGATTTATAGATGTAAAAGAGGGTGCAGATATTTTTATTAATAAAGATCATCTAAGCATTGCCGGATCGGTGATTAGTTGCACCATTGAAGGAAGTAGAGTATTTCTTTTAGATATTCAAGCTTTGGTTAGTAAAACAGTTTTTGGTTATCCCCAGAGAAAAACTTCCGGTGTTGATTTAAATAGACTGCAAGTTTTATCAGCGGTGATTAGTAAGAGGACTAAATTGAGCCTTATTACTCAAGATATTATTTTAAATATTGTTGGCGGTTTTAAGATCAATGATCCGGCTTTAGATTTAGCAATTTGTTTGACTATAATTTCTTCCAGTTTAAATAAAAAGATAGATAGGCAAACTTTAGTTTTAGGCGAAGTAGGCTTGGGCGGGGAAGTCCGTCCGGTTAACAAGTTAGAAGCCAGAGTGAAAGCAGCTCAGAAATTAGGTTTTAATAGAATAATACTTTGTGATAGTCAAGTTAAATTATTGAAATCCCAAAAAGATAAATTAGAAATAGTTGGAGTTAAAGAAATAAAGGAATTATTGGAGATAATAAAAAAAGGCGATTGAGACCGCCTTTATATAGAAAATTTTTTGTTTAAGAGTGCGCTGGTCGAGGATTTCTTTTGTTGTTATATTCTTTTTTACGTTTTTTAGCTACTTTTCCAGCACTGTTGGCAGCTTTTATAATGTGTTTTCTGGTATTGCTATCAATATTATTTAGATGGCATAGCCTAATTTTTTTTGGCTCATTCTCTTGGTCATCTTTCATTTTTGTTCCAATTACATTGAGAAATATACCACCTTTTTCTTTTTTAGCAGTGCCAATGTCTACTGTAATTTGTTTGTTACGGTTTGCGTCTACTGCTGTTACAAAATTTTTTTTTACCATAGTTAATTCTGTTTTTTTATTAATAGATTTGAAAAGATCATGGTTTTTAGATTAGCAGATAGTTGGTCTATTGTCAATGTTGTGTTAGTTTTATTGACAATAATTTGTATAAATGGTATAGTATATTTATCTATGAACGTTCATTAAAACATATAGCATGAAAAAGACAAAAACTTTTAAAAGTGTATTATTGTGGATTGTGCAAATTTTGGGGTGGCTTAATTTTGTAATGTTGATGATGTTTGTCTGGGTGTTGGTGTCGTTTCTTGAATCAGCTTCAGCTGGTAGTGATATGGAACGACTTGTATATTGGTATTTTATGTGCAATTGGAGATTTCAATTTGTGTTGCTACCGGCAACTATATTAGCGTTCATAACGCTAGAGCAATTCACTAAAAAACTTAATCCGGTCTAAATAAAACCTGTTTAAGCAAAGGATTCTGTATGAACTCAGAATCCTTTTTTATTATCCTTTTAGCTTCTTCTTGAGCTTGTTCAATTAATTTTTGATCAAGCAAGGAAGCAATATTAATTTCGTTAAATCCGCTTTGTATGGTGCCATATATTTCTCCGGAGCCACGTAATTTTAGATCTTCTTGGGCTAGATCAAATCCGCTAGAAAACTTAACCATGGCTTGTAACCTGTCCTTACTTTTTTGGTTAGCATTTTCATCTAACATTAGGAAACAATATGATTTATGTTTACTTCGACCAACCCGGCCTCTAAATTGATGTAGTTGAGCCAGGCCAAAGCGTTGAGCATCTTCAATAACTATAATGGCAGCATTAGGAATATCTACACCCACTTCCACGACTGACGTACTAACTAGAATGTCAGTTTTTTTATTTAGGAAATCTGTCATGATTTGTTCTTTTTCTGGACCTTTCATTTTCCCATGTAAACCAACTATTTTTAAATTAGGGAATATTTCTTTATCTAGTTTTTGGTGTTCTTCTTTAACAGACTTAACACCTAGTTTATCTGAAGGATCAATCAAAGGGCAAATGACGAAGACCTGGCGACCTTCTTTTATTTTTTGTCTGACAAACTCATAAATTTTAGGTTGCTCTTGGTAGTCAGTTATTTTGGTGGTGATAGGCTGTCTATTGGCTGGCAGTTCTTTAATAATGGATAAATCTAAATGACCATAGATAGCTAGAGCCAGGGAACGAGGAATGGGTGTCGCAGTCATGGATAGAAAATGAGGAATTAAGTTGTCTTGTCTGAGAGCCAAGCGTTGTCTTTGTCCTACGCCAAAACGATGTTGTTCGTCCACAATCACTAGGTCCGGTGAGTCAATAGGAGACTTCTTTTGAATTAGAGCGTGAGTACCAATAATAATATTAGCTTTTGTATAATCCCCAGTTTTTGGTTTATCGGGCAGATTATAATTAGCCTCTTTGTAGCTACGGGTATATAGGCTGATTTTTATCCCCCATTTTTTTAATAGTTTAGTAATAGTTTGAAAATGTTGCTGAGCTAAGATTTCAGTTGGCGCCATTAATAGGGCTAATTTATTGTTTAGAGCGGTGTTGAGTAGAGCTAGAACTGCTACTACAGTTTTACCACTTCCCACATCACCTTCTAGGAGTCTAGTCATTGGCTGGTCGCTATCTATATCTTGTAAAATGTCCCAGGCAGATTGTTTTTGTTGATTAGTTAAAGTGAAGGGCAGAGAATTAACAAACTCCTTGGTTTTAATCTCCAAGAAGCTTATAACAGGAGCTTGAGCAGATTTAAGTTGTTGTTTGAGATCTTGGGATTTAAGTTGTCTAATAAACATCTCTTCGAAGGCAAAGCGTTTTCTGGCTTGTTCAATGTCTTGTTTGTTCTTAGGGAAATGAATTTTTGTTATGGCATCGCCAATATCTAATAATGATAAGTTTTTTTTCACTTCTTTTGGTAGCCAGTCTTCTAGATTTTTAGCTAGAGGTAATACTTGTTTAATTAATGACCTGAGTTGTTTTTGAGCTAGGCTGGAAGTTAAATGATAAATAGGTACTAATCCCTTGGTATGAATTTGTTCGTTGCTACTAGTGGCTTTTTCATAAATTGGAGAGGACAAGACTAGTTGTCCGGATTTTTCTTCTAATTTACCAGCTAAGGAGACTTGGTCTCCTGGTTTGAGATTACGAATTAAGAATGGTTGATTAAACCAAACTACTTTTAAGCTTCCAGAGTCATCACTAACTAAAGCTTCGGTAATGCTAAGCTTTCTTCTGAAACTTCTTTTATTTTGGATAAGCTCAATAGTAGCAACTATATTAGCTAGTTGCCCTATTTTTATAGAGTCAATAGGTTGAGTTTGGCCTAGATTTTCATAGCGCCAGGGAAGGTATTTAAGTAAATCAGTAATAGTATTTATATCTAACTTACTTAGTCGTTTGTTAATTACTTTCCCTATACCTAGAAGTTCAGAAATTGGAGTATTTAAATTAATCATATATTAATAATATAATCTTTGTGCATCAAAAGCAATTAAAAAATACCTCGAGAGAGGTATTTTCTTGTGCCCTCACCAGGAATCGAACCTGGATCTTAAGATCCGCAATCTTACGTTCTATCCGTTGAACTATGAGGACTTGTATAAACAATACAAAATAAAAAAAGAAAAGTAAATACTTATCTTTTTTTTCTGGCTTTTTATAATCTCAATAGTTTAGAAAGACTTTCGGAAAGTGGCTCGTCAGTTCTATCTAAATCTTCTTCTATATAGCTTACTAAAAAATTTCTTACTAATAATGGATCTTGATCCATAAGAGGAATAGATAGTCTATTTTTCAAAGCACTGTTAAAAGTTAAATATAGATTCTTAGTATTGTTCCTTACTTTGTAGATAACAGAAACATGTTTAAACTCATCATAATCGTAGAATTTAGACCCAATGCTAATTCCTTCGGTGTCTGCCATAAATTTGACCATTTTAGGCTCCTGACGTCCGTGTAGAACAATAATAATCGCTGTCATGATGATAATCAAGGCAAATAAAAAATTGGCCGTAAATAAGGAGTAGATGACTAATAATAGACCTACGATACTGGCAATTAAATACCATTTCCAGCTTCTCTCAGGTCTATCATATTCTGAAATTTCCCAGTTAATTTGTTCTAAATTTTTTTGAGAATTTTCCATATCCTAAATTGACAATACTTACTTTGTTAGGTATATTAATTGTAGCATAATTTTGAAGATATTTATAGAGCGAATACTTGTTCGCTTTTGTATTTAAAGTTAAAAGGAGAGGTGCCGGAGCGGTCGAACGGGGCACCCTGCTAAGGTGTTGTACCCTTTACCGGGTACCGAGGGTTCGAATCCCTCCCTCTCCGCCAGTTAAATAAATTTATGAATTTTAAAGAATACCAAAAACAATCTAGAAGGACTGCTCTATATCCTAACCAGGATGATAATTATATATATCCAACATTAGGATTAACCGGGGAAGCTGGGGAAGTTGCAGAAAAAATTAAAAAGATTATTAGAGATAAAGAAGGAGTGATAAGTGAAGAGGATAGACAGGCCATTAGTAAAGAATTAGGAGATGTACTATGGTATGTTTCTCAATTAGCCAGTGAATTAAAATTGGATTTAACTGATGTAGCTCAAGGAAATCTAGATAAATTACAATCACGATTAGATAGGGGTGTTTTGGCTGGAGATGGTGATAATAGATAACGAAATATTGGAGAGGTGCCAGAGTGGTCGAATGGAACAGTCTTGAAAACTGTCGTACCTGAAAGGGTACCGTGGGTTCGAATCCCACCCTCTCCGCACTGATAAAAAATCGTCTTTATTCTTAATTTTAGAGATAGCCAAATATGGCTCTTTAAAGCTAAGACTGGCGATTTTTTTATTTCTAAATTGAGCGTTCCAAAGTAAGGTTTTTGTGATTACTTCTTGTTTCTTGTTTTTTCTTATCGCAAACTCCTTTTTAGCTTTAATAGGGTATAAAAAGATGTTTTTTATCCGTTCCAAAGTGATTTCACTATTATTCTCTTTTTGTTGTTTTAAGTCTTGTAAGTCTTTTTTAAATTGCACAACTTCATTATTAAGTGTTTTTTCTTTCTGGTCATAGACTTCTTTAGTTAAGTTGCCATCTAGGTATAGGTCTAGGAGCTTGTTTTTGCGTTCCTCTGCCTTTGTAATGGAGTTTTGTATACTTTGCTTAGCTTGTTCTAGATATTCGTCTGTTTCGCCTATTTTCTCTTTTTTGGCTTGATAGCATGCATTAATTAGTTTCTTATCAATAATCACATCATCAAACATTTTACTTAGTTCTTTAGAAACATCTTCTTCTTTTAAATATGTTTTATGTTCATCACATATTCCTTTACCATTAGTACAATAATAATAGGTATGTTTATTTTTCTTTTTACTAGCAGTTAAAACACAGCCACAAGTATTACATTTTAAAACTCCACGATAGGCAAAATGTAATTTTTGTTTTTTACTGTGAGATTTTCTATTTAAAACATCTTGAACAGTGTTAAAGAGCTTTTTAGATATTATGGGTTTATGATTACCAAGATATTCTTTGTCATATTTTAGCATGATTCCGTAATAGAAAGGATTGCTTAAAATATCATGTATCTTACTTTTGTGATATTTATATTCTCCACGACTTCTAAAGCCTTGTTTAAATAATGTATCAGCAATTTTTTTAACACTCTTATCGCCAGTTGCATACATAGTAAATATTTTCTTGATATATTTTTCTCTATCTTTATCAATTAGAATTCCACCCTTTCCATCGTTTAGATATCCGAGGGGTGCTTTGTTAGGCCAACCACCTTTTTCTAATTTAGTTATAATTCCACGCTTAACATTTTTAGATAGATCTAAAATATATTGATTAGCCATGCCACTCTCAACATTAAATAAAAGCACATTATCAGATGGCAGATATTGTCTATCAATAGTTTGGATTATTTTTAATTGGTCTTGTTGTAGAAGCCATTGAATAGTGGCACTATCTATTGGATTACGAGATAGTCTGTCTATCTTCCAACATAAAATACCTAGCTTATCTTCTTTGTTTCTTTTAAGGTATTTAATCATTTCAGTAAACAAGGGTCTATTTTCTGGTTTTTTGGCTGACTTGCTTTCGGTATAGGTTTTAACAATTTCCAAACCTAAATTAGAAGCTAACTTTTTCATTTCATTAACTTGGCTTTCTAAAGACAAAATTTGTTTACCTTTATCTTCGCTTGATTTTCTACAATACAAAATGTATTTCATATATTTAAAAATTTAATAACAAAAAGGGACGGTTCTGGCTAAACCAACGCAATTACCCGAAGATAACTTTTGTCGGACAGAAACCGCCCCTTTTTGGGGACAAAAATAATAAAATCCTCGGGTTTTAATTGTGTTGGTTTAGCACTCATATATTAGCATAATCATTTATTTTTTAGCAAATTAGTTTTTAAGGTATAGGCAGTATATTTAATTTTTCCTGCCCACTCACTTTCAAAATCTTTTTCAAATTTAATTGGTAATTCTTTAATAAATTTATTAAAAAATATTATTGCTTTCATTCCTATTAATTCAACTGGTTTATTTAGATTTCTTGAACAAAAAAATTTCTTCTTGCCAAACATTCTTTTATCAAACATATCCTTACTAAGATATTTACAAAAATATGCTCCCATATTATCCACCTTATTAACATCTTTTATTTTTACAAAACCATATTTCCAATATCTATTTTGAAACCATCTTTCCCACTCAAACCTATCCCTTTTGATTATTGTTTCAATATTACAAAGTAGATGATAATGAACTGATCCGCCTTTTTCTTTTTTCTTTCCGTGATAATCTATATCTTTTTGAAATTCTACTACTGAAATATATTCAAATTCTGGCTTAGTATGGATTATTCTTTTCATTGCTAAATGAAATAGCTTATTTGCTTTTATTAGTTCAGTGGTGCTTTCGGAAAAGGTTAATGTCAGGAACTTGTCTAATTGTGGATTGGAGTTTGTTAGTCGTCTAATATTTGACCTTGTTCTTTGAATAGAAAATTTTGTTTTTTCTTTATAATTTATTTCCCACTCCTCAATCTTTTTGAGTTCTTTTTTATATTGATTAATATTTAACTGACCTTTAATCTCTTTTTCTTTTTTCTTCTTTCGTTCTTTTCTTTTGTATCCTCTTAATATTTCTTTATCTTGGTAATCATAGACTTCAATTTCTTTTCCTGATTTTATAATTTTAAAATTGTAAGCCTCTGTCATATATTTTTAGAATTAAAAAACTTGTCATTTTCATGTGCAGATGTGTGTATATAATCCAGTTAATGAATATGTTTTCTTTTCTCTCACCAAACTGGCAAAGTTTTGGCGAGAGAAAACATTTAAGTAATACTTAATTTTTAAAGGTATTCATTTTTTGGTCTGCTCTGGCGAGCTATCCCAAAAAAATAAAATATTCTTTGAAAAAATTAAGTTAATCATCGCTTAAAAGATTTTCCATACCTGTATATAAATCTGCAAAACTATCTAAGTATTTGTCAGCAGTTTCGTGATTAATATCAACATCACATACTTCTTTAAAGTATGAGATACATTCATTTCTTAATTGTTTTGAATATGTAAACACAAAAAAACCGCTTAAATAATTATGCGGTTATTTTATAAAAAAAGACTTCCACGATTATACATGGAAGTAATTGAGGAATTTTATATTTCTTTTGTTTTAGCTAAGTTTGGGTGGTGTTTTGCGGGAACTTATTTGTTAATAACAT
>Ga0307992_1000019_pt1 | contig 100894 bp, 103 predicted proteins | sample EllFjometagen133_FD_203162 | JGI IMG/M metagenome (GOLD analysis project Ga0307992, IMG submission 203162) | Marine microbial communities from Ellis Fjord, Antarctic Ocean - #133 | ecosystem: Environmental > Aquatic > Marine > Unclassified | place: Southern Ocean | collected 2014-10-08
TATTAGAATATACTTTTTCACAGACAAAGATTAAATTTCATGACCAGATTTAAAAAAAGGACTTGAAATAATAGTGCTAATATATAACTATTATTCATCACCCTTAACCTGTCTTACGAAATACTATACATTTTAGTTGGTAAAATAAGCACAATTAACAATTTAAGAAACTTAAACTAGACAGAATCCATAATTCTGTTGATGAATAAACAATTTTTGTTGATGAAAAAACATGGAACTACTCTCTGCTTTCATCTGGTTGTAACTAATCAGCCGGAAGCCAGCAATCAGCTCTTCACTTTTGACATTTGACCTCTGACATTTGACATTACTTATTCAAATCCTCATCACTTCATCACTTTTTAGCCTTTTTCAATCAGTTTTATCATTATGAGCCTTACTCAAATTTTCCAGTTTCTTTCTAATCAGTTTTCTTGCTCTTGAGTACTGTGACTTAGACGTATTCACGTCAATCTCAAGCAATTCAGCTATTTCCTTATGCTTAAACCCTTCTACAGCATACAGATTAAAAATCATTCTGTATCCCCGGGGTAGTGAGCCTATTACATTGAGAAGCTCATCGCATGTAAAATCCAGGTCGCTAAATATAAACCCCTCCACATCTGTTTCATTAACCTCCTCAATATCAGAATGAAAGTGATGTTTTCTGTTTTTATGATAATGCGTAATAGCCGTGTTAATAATTATTCTTGTCATCCAGGCTATTAAAGGACCTGTTCCCTTATACTCCCTTATCTTTAAATAAATCTTCAGAAATCCCTCCTGCAAAATATCTTCAGCTTCTGAAGTTTCAGATACATACCGTCTGCAAATACCAAGCAAAAATCCCGAATACCGGTCAAACAATTGTTTCTGGGCACGCCGGTCACGTTTTGCACATAGTTTTACAAGTTGTTTCTCGCCAAGCATTATTTAAATATTCATTGATATCACGCGTATCTTTAGAAAAAGATTTCAATTATTTTTGAAAGTAATTAAAAAAAAATTATTTCTTGAGTCCACTTCGAAAAAACTTTATTAATATTAATTTTATTTTTCCATTTCCAGTTAATTACATTACCCTCATTATCATTGTATTACAAAACAATCAATTTCTTTCTCTTCTATCCTGTCTAAAATAATATATACGAATGATAAAGATCATAGGTTTGAAAATTATAAGATAATATTTTTACTGCATTATTTTTTGTCAGCAATTTTATCAGATTATCAAATAACTGAAGGTTGCTATTTATCAGATTAAAATAACTAAAAGAAAAAAAATATGTTTAACAAATTAATTGCCAATTTATTACCTTATTTCCCCAAGAAATTTGTATGGCTTTTTTCAAAATCTTATATCGCCGGTGAAAGTATAGAGGACGCGTTAAAGGTATCAAAAGAACTCAACAAACAGGGGATAATGGTTACCCTTGATGTTCTTGGTGAATTTATTAATACTCTTGATGAAGCAGAAGAAAATAAAAACCAATATCTGGAATTAATAGAATTATCTGAGAAAAATAAGATCGATGGGAATTATTCCGTTAAACCAACTATGTTCGGACTATTAATCGATAAGGAAATTTGTTACAAAAAAATCAGGGAAATTGTTATTAAAGCTGTTGAATACAACAATTTTATCCGCGTTGATATGGAAGATTCACAATGTGTTGATATGGAAATAGAATTATTCAGAAGACTTAAAAATGAATTTCCTGATAGTGTTGGTCTCGTGTTCCAGTCTTATATGAAACGTACACTGGGTGATTTAAAAAGTTTAATGGATATTCATTCTGAAAAATCACCCTTGAATTACAGACTATGCAAAGGAATTTATGTTGAACCGCCTGAGATAGCCTACAAGAAATATGAAGTTGTAAATGATCACTTTCTGGAAGAAATCGAATTCATGTTCAGAAATAATATTTATACCGGAATTGCCACTCATGATAAACCCCTGATAGAGGGTTCCTACAAGCTAATTGAGAATTATAATGTGTCGAAAGAAAAGTATGAATTCCAAATGTTATACGGTGTAACACCGGCACTTAGGAAGTCGATTGTTGATAAAGGACACAGAATGAGAGTTTATGTTCCTTTTGGTAAAGAGTGGTTCGGTTACTCAACCCGCCGGCTAAAAGAAAATCCCAAAATGGCAAGTCACATTATTAAGGCAATCTTTTATAAGGGATAACAAAAGAAGTGCCTAAAATGCCTAAAGTTTGGAGTGCCTAAAATGCCTAAAGTTTGGAGTGCCTAAAATATCTAAAGTTTGGAGTGCCCAAAATGCCTAAAGTTTGGAATACTTTAGTGATTGAATGTTTAAATGCAATTTTTAGGTTAATCTGTATTTTGCCGATTGCCAACTGCCACTTGTCAACTGATCATTTACTTAATCTTTAATCCCTTTCATTATTCCCGTACTATCCCTGGGTAAAACCGGTGCCAATTTCTTCAGATAGTAATTTTTTATCCATTTCACCTCCTGATTACCAGGCAATTTAACAGGTTTCTGGAGTTCGGATTTATCCTCCAACAGAAAAGACATTATCAGAGCAACCCCGGTAAAAACACTAACAGATACAATTTTATCAGACGGGATCCCCCCCCTTTCAACTGCATCCATTATTACTTTCGATGCCTGATAATTATACTGAATTTCCGGGTCAGTTAAATCCGGTGTACTTGTTAAACCCTGATATGTAGCTATATCCAAATTCTGTTTTGCTATGTCACGTTGAAAATCCCCGTTGCCCCTGAAACTGGTCATTTCCTGCCTGAGATTTCCTAAACGGGGGAAAATCACAATCTCCTGAAGTCTTATAGTATCTTGTGTCATGAATATCCCCACAAGGTAACTATCCAGTTGTAAACTATCAGACACATTAAACATTTTAGTTCTATACCCAATGTGAGAAAAATTTAATGTATCACCGATCCTGGCATAAATTGAAAATTTTCCTCCTGAGTCTGAAATTCCTCTCAATTTTCCATTCAGAGAATAATAAACATTTATTATTGGTTTTAAACTGTCACTGTCCATAACAACTCCTGACAAATTTAAATATCTCTCACTCGATTGTTGTGCTGTAAGGATTAAAGGAATAAAAAATAATAAAACAGACTTTAATATAATCAGGTTCCTTTTTATTTCCATAAGATCATGAATTATATTTTACAAAAATACTATATTGCAAGCAATAATTCACAAAGAAAAAAGTGCATGATAGATAAAACTATTACTATTGAAGACCTGACCGAAACCATCTCTGGTTCAGTAAGGTATTTAATGGAACAAGGAATTAAATGCATTGCCTGCGGAGAGCCAATATGGGGAACGCTTGAAGAGGCTGCGAAAGAAAAAGGCTTCAACGATGAAGATATCAAAAAATTTGTCAGTGATCTGAATAATCTTAATAATGTAGAAACAAAAGACGAAACAAAAAGAACGATTGTTATAAAAAAGATGAACGCCGGTTAATTATATCCATGTGAATTAAGGTAATTCCGCACATAATCTCCTATACCATCTTCAAGAGAAATAAACGGTTTCGCATATCCTATTGATCTTAGTTTTGTAATATCCGCCTGAGTAAAATACTGGTACTTATTGCGAATATCCTCAGGGGTATCTACATATTTAATATTTTCATCCAACTCCATAGCTTTAAATATACCTTTCGCAAGATCGTTAAAGGTTCTTGCAGAGCCTGTTCCCAGATTATAGATGCCTGAATTTTTCCTCAGGTGCATAAGAAAGATCAATACATCAATAACATCTTTGACATAAATAAAATCCCGTGCCTGTTCACCATCTTTGAAACCGGGATTATGTGAACGAAAAAGTTTTATTTTCCCGGTTTCCTTTTTCTGGTTAAAAGCATGAAATACAACAGAAGCCATTCTGTTTTTATGGTATTCATTTGGACCATAAACATTAAAAAATTTAAGTCCTGCCCAATAATATGGTTTCCTTTCCTGTTTAATAGCCCATTTGTCAAATTCGTTTTTCGATTTCCCGTACGGATTAAGTGGTTTGAGTTTATTCACAATCATATGATTATCTTTATAACCAAACTCACCGAGACCATATGTTGCAGCAGAGGAAGCATATATCAGAGGAATGCCAAATTCGACACACAATATCCAAACTTTTTTTGAGTATCCCAGATTCAAATTTTCAAACACAGATTCATTAAACTCGGTTGTGTCTGTTCTGGCGCCTAAATGAAAAACAAATTGGACAAAACGGTGGTTTTCCCTGAGCCAGGTAAAAAACATTTTCCGGTCAACCTTATCTGAATAAATTTTTCCGTCAAAATTTTTATTCTTTTCAGGTTTTGAAAAATCATCAACCAGAATAATATCTTTAAATCCTTTTTCATTTAGGCCGGCAACCAGATTACTGGCAATAAAACCTGCTGCTCCGGTAACTATTATCATATCAAATATTTTTTAATTTATTAAAATTTTATTACTGAAATGTAATTATTCACTATCTAAAGTTTAGAATGATTAAATGAGTGAATGATTAAATGATAAAATACAAAAATGTCTAAAGTTTCAAAATTATTAGTGCCTAAATCATAAATTATTAGTACCTTAAAATACCTGGAATACTATAATGTCTAAATATGAATCCGTCAACAAAAGCAGACTGCAATCCAGAATCTTTAATCTTTTACCTTCTTTCTTCTCTTTTGCCTTCTCTTTTGCCTTTTCTTATCCTTACTCCATACTTCTTTATCTCTTCACCTCTTCTCATTTACTCATTTACTCATTTTTTCAATTCTCCTGAAACATATCCCTGTTTACTTCAGGTATCAAACCGGAATGTTCCGATCTTTTAAACAGTTCCTTGATAGCATCCTTCCCTTTTTCCGCCAGATCAATAGTGAATTCATTTACATACAGATTGATATGTTTGCGAATCACTTCATCTTCCACCGATTGGGCATGTTTCTTAATATAATCAGATGAATCCAGAGGATGTTCTTCCGCATAATTTAAACTCATCATAATAATATGATTAACTTTCTTTCTTATTTCCTCGGGCAAATCTCTTCTGATCATAATTCCCCCCAACGGGATTGGCAGATGGGTTTTATCTTCCCAGTATTCTCCAAGATCCATTATTTTTTTTAGTCCTTTGCGGGAATATGTAAACCGTGACTCATGAATAATAAGTCCGGCATCAGTCTCCCCGCTCAGAACAACATCTTCAATATCCGAGAAAAGATATTTCTTTTTCTTTTTTACATCAGGATAAGCAATTCCAAGAAGCAGGTTAGCCGTGGTATATTTTCCCGGAACAGCTATTACCAAATCATTTACTTCATCAGGGTAAATTTTTTTCTTACTGATAAGCAGAGGTCCGTTTTTATATCCCAGAGCACTCCCGGTATTCAGAATCTTAAAATAATCAGAGACATATGCATAAGCATGAAAACTTAACTTGGTAACATCCGGAATTAATTCAAAAGCCATTGTATTTAGTTCCTCAACATCAGCTAAAACAACCTCAAAAGAGATTCCCTCAAGATTGATCCTCTTATTTACAATAGCATCAAAAATATATGTGTCATTCGGGCAGGTTGAAAAGCCAAGTTTCAGTTTCATATTTACAGTCTCTGGTAACTATTCAGTGTCTTAAGGTTAAAATGAGTGAATGAGTGAATGAGTGAATGAGTGAATGAGTGAATGAGTGAATGATAAAATGCAAGAATATCTATAGTTTTGAGTTAATTTCATTATACTTTGCATTTTTGCCGACTGCCAACTGCCAACTGTTAACTATTAACTAACGATTGATTATTTACAGCCTCTGAATTCTAAAAATATTTGCTATCAAATTTTCGTTATAATATTATGAAGTGCTTCATTAGATGAATTCACCGCTAATTTAACATCCCATAATTCTCTGTTTCTTTCCTCAACAAAGTTTGATATCCCTCTCAATTCTATAAAAGGAATGTTTTCCATTATGCAAATATAGAAAAATGCAGCACCCTCCATCGATTCAATATCCGGTTTAAATTTATTACGGTATAAAGAAATTGTTTCATTACTCCCACTTACACAGTTAACTGTTATTCCTGATACACATGGAATGTCTTTTACTATTTCAGAATCGAAATTAGCAGGATTTACAAGCTTCCCTCCTGAGTATGGTAACTTGTCAGGCGAACAAATTCCTTCCTCAAACAGAGTAACAAACTTGTTTTTATCTTCCACTCCAAGATCAGCAAACTGCTCGTTAAGTACCTGAACTACAGATCCTATATGAAGTTTTTTGTTATAGCTCCCCGCTATACCAACCTGAATAACAAAATCATAAACTTCAACATTCAGAAATTTCATTAACAAATAAGCAGTAGAAATGCCTCCAATGCCAGTTATTAATAAATCAATACTATGATTTCTAAACACGTATTTCCCAAAATTCGGGTAAAGTTGATTTTTCAAATTAAATTCATCTACCAAAGGGCTAACCTCTGGAAAAGTGGCTGAAAGTATTAGAATTTTCATTGTTCTTTTGAAATAAATCAAATAAATGGATATCTTGGCTTCCTTATAAATTAGAAAATTAATTATGCCAGTCAATAAAGTCAAACAAATCTTAAATTAAAGAACAAAAAAACAAATAACAAAAAGCAAATAACAAATAAATTCCAAATATCAATTATTAAATGACCGAAACAACTTTGAATATTGTGATTTGAGTTATTGAGATTTATTTGTAAATTGGTGCTTGTCATTTGTGATTTTTTATTTTTTTTTAACTTTCCGACTTCATAGACAGCTCTAATTAATAAACTTTGAATTGCCAATTTTAATACTGTATACTAATGATATATTTAACCCGCAGGGAAAAATTTAGTGCAGCTCATAGGATGTATAAAAATGGGTGGTCAGATAGTAAAAACCAGGAAGTATTCGGTGATTGCTCCAATCCAAACTGGCATGGACATAATTATATTTTATTTGTTACTGTAAAAGGCAATATAAATTCTGAAACCGGCTACCTGGTTAATCTTAAGACATTAGGTTCAATAATCAAAGAAAATGTAATTCAAAAGATTGATCATAAAAACATTAACCTGGAAGTAGACTTTATGAATGGGAAAGTTGCATCATCTGAGAATCTGGCTGTCTCGATATGGGAAGTTCTGGATCCGAAAGTAAAAATGTTAGGGATTGAGCTTCACAAAATAAAAATTGAAGAAACTGAAAATAATTATATTGAATATTTTGGAAAATAGAATCTGTTTATGAAACGAACATATATTTTATACATATGAAAATTATAAATAATGGATATGGGAATGACTCCGATGACGGTTATGCTAAAATTGACCAGTGGAACGATAAAACAACCAAAGAATTGTCTTTTCATTATAAGAAAATTCTTGATCTTATTGGAGAGGATTCAAGCAGGGAGGGGTTATTAGAAACTCCTATTCGTGTTGCAAAAGCTATACAGTTCCTTGTACAAGGCTATAATACCGAACCACATGAGATAATCAAGAGTGCTAAATTCAAAGAAGATTATCAGCAAATGGTACTGGTAAAAGATATTGAACTGCATTCACTTTGCGAACATCATATGATTCCTTTTTTCGGAAGGGCACATATTGCATATATTCCAAATGGTTATATTACCGGATTGAGCAAAATCGCACGTGTTGTTGATGCTTATGCCCGGCGATTGCAGATACAAGAACGTCTTACGGTACAAATAAGGGACTGTATCCAGGAAACTCTGAATCCGATTGGTGTAGCAGTTGTTATCGAGGCACAGCATATGTGCATGATAATGAGGGGTGTGCAAAAATTAAATTCGGTCACTACTACTTCTGCTTTTACAGGAGAATTCCTTAAAGAGCCAACCCGTGAAGAGTTTATTCACCTCATCAGCTCCAAACTTCATTAACTACTATAAAAGGTTCATTCGGTAAATGAATAAGTGTTTAGGAGAATATTCCAGGATAACTACGTATTATCCTGAAGAACCATAAAAACCATCACTATGAAAGCATATATATTTCCGGGCCAGGGAGCCCAGTTTGTTGGAATGGGAAAAGAATTATACAATACCTCCGGGCAGGCGAAAAAAATGTTTGAGAGAGCTAATGACATTCTTGGTTTTAGAATTACTGATATTATGTTTGATGGAACTGATGAAGATCTGAAACAAACGAAGGTAACCCAACCTGCCATTTTTCTGCATTCTACGGTCCTTGCCACAACTTTAGGAGATGATTTTAAGCCTGATATGGTTGCAGGACATTCTCTTGGTGAGTTTTCAGCCCTTGTAGCCAACAAATCATTAGTATTTGAAGATGGGTTAACACTGGTTAGTAAACGGGCAATGGCTATGCAAAAAGCCTGTGAAGCAGAACCATCTACAATGGCAGCAATACTGGGAATGGAAGATAAATTAATAGAACAGGTTTGTAACGAGATTGATGATATTGTTGTTCCTGCAAACTATAATAGTCCCGGACAAGTTGTAATCTCTGGATCGTTAACCGGTGTTCAAAAAGCTTTGGATAAACTCAGGGAACATGGAGCAAAAAGGGTTATCCAGCTAAAAGTCGGGGGAGCTTTTCATTCACCCTTAATGATACCTGCAAAAAATGAATTGGAAAAATCAATTACACAAACACATTTTTCAGTACCTGTTTGTCCTGTTTATCAAAATGCTACTGCCAAACCTTCAACTGATATTCAGACAATAAGGAAAAACTTAATTGACCAGTTAACATCACCTGTAAAATGGACTCAAACTGTTAGAAACATGATTGCCGGCGGTGCTTCCTCATTTACTGAAGTAGGTCCGGGCAAAGTACTCCAGGGACTGGTTAAAAAAGTTGACATGAACGCAGATGCACAAAGCGCTGTAAATCATATTTAACTTTATTGTTTTTTATTTGATATTCGAAATTTGAAATTTATTTCTAATTTTTTTCTGCTACAACCATCAATCGTTTATGTATCCATATTTATTTTCCCCTTCCCCGGTTTATAAATCACGCCCTTCCGATTTTTTCCATCAATAACAACAAGCAGAGGATCAGGAAACTTAATATGGCGTATATAGTCATCTTCATATGCGGCTTCCATGCTATCTAAAAATTTAAGATCATAATAGCCATCATTAATAAAAGGATTGATTGTAAAATATCCTACCCTGAATGATGTAAGATTCTGAAAAAAATGTGTTCCCTGACTTGGATCGATCCTGTAATTATCCAATCCCGATTCCACGATTACTCTTGCCTGTGATATCTGGACCCATTTTGTAGGTATACCCAACCAAAAATCAGTTGAGCCCCATCGGCCGGGCCCGGTCAAGATATAGTTCTTACCCTCTTCGGCAAACTTAGTATTTAACTTATCAATATTATCAGCTATCTTTTCATTAAAAGCGGCATCAAAAGCATCAGGCTTAACATATACAAGATCACGAATTCCATTTAAAACTCCATTTCCCAGAGCAGAATCAGAAATAATGAGCGTGTCTTCACTCTTTACATCATCAAGAATAATGGAATCAAATTGCTCATCATTAACTACCGGCCTTATCTGTAAAAAACTAAACAACTTAGGAGATCCTTCAGGAGTATCTAAATTTACAGCAAATTCTATCTCAATAGGGTTATTCATTTGATTTTGACCAATATCAAGAAGATCCCGGAGTATCTCAGCCAGTGGGAATGTATTGTGTTCCAGAATATTTGAAAATGTTATTACCGGTTTACCTGAACCGGAATATCCATTTCGTAAAATATTATTCTCAAAATCGAATGTTGAAGCCACCCATTTCAAAGTATTAACATTTTTTTCTTCCCTGACAGATAATCTTAGAATATTAACTCCATCATCAACTGAAGGAACAAAGCTATCCATATCCAGATCAAGCGCATAATATTCCTTTTGAGTTTCTCTCAATGCCAATTCCGGTGATGATAACTGAAGGATTTTACGAGGGTATTTTGGAGAGAAGCGAAGAGTAGTACCACCATCCACAACCAGCTTACCGAGTCCCATTGCAACATTGGCTATTCCATCTTCAGGCTTTTCAGATCCGACAGGATAGAAATTAAGTGACCTTGCTACACCTGAAAATGTCGGATAGAATCGATTGTTATTTTGATTCCCACAAACCTCCTGCAATATTATTCCCATTTTTTCTTCATCAATAACGTTAGCCGTTGCTGTCATATATGCTTTACTGCTCTTAAAATAAACCGATGCATATACCTGCTTAATGGCATCTGCAAGCTTTGCAAGCATCACTTTGCTATCATGATGAGGAGGGATCATATAGGTAGAGTAAACGCCGGCAAATGGCTGATAATGTGAATCTTCCAGTTTGCTTGAAGACCTTACAGCAATAGGTATATTTTTCGATACCTTAAGAAAAGCAATTATATCCTGGGAAATCCAACCTGGCAATTCAGCTTTGGTAAAAGATTGAAGTATTTCCTTATCGTCAAGATCAGACAATCCAATCTGGTAGAGATCATTTTTTTCCATAAACTCATCAAAGACATCAGTGCATAATACTACTGTTCTTGGAATAGTAATCATAACATCTTTATATCTACTAAAAAGTTTTTTGTCTTTTATTAGAGAATTGACAAAAGCAAGCCCCCTCGCTTTACCCCCGATTGAACCTTCACCTATTCGTGAAAAAACAGAATACTCATCATATGTTGTCCTCTCAAATTTTGCAATAACTCCACGCCCTTTACCAAAACGGAAACAGGATATTGTCATGTCTAAAAATTTCTTCATCTCATAAAGCGAGCCGAAATCGTCCTTGCTTAAATACTTGAACATTTGTGCAATTGGAAATAATGCTCTTGCATTCAACCATTTTGAAAAATGATCACGGCTTGCATGATACTCCAGACTATGATCAGGAATACTCAAAAGAATCTTCTGAAATTCCTGGAGATTTGCAGCCCTTGCAATCTCCTTTTTCGTATCAGGATCACGAAAAATAAAAGATCCAAAAGCCAGATTTTGTATAATGAATTTCCGAAGTTCAATTGAAAGGGTCTTTGAATGCTTGTATAAGAAATCTACATTCATTTCTTTAGCAACTTTCCTATACTTATTATTGGAAGACTGTAGAACAAATGGCATGTTCACATCGTCTTTTTTTACAAGTTTACATAATCTGATCCCTGCTTCAATATCCTTTCTGCCTTTTCGATTATAGCTAATATCTGAAATAATACCCAGAACATTGTATTTGTATTTATCATACAATTCCACAGCTTCTTCGAAATTAGTTGCAAGCAGGATCTTTGGCCTGCCTCTCATTCTCATCATAACCTGATGCTCATTCAAAGCTTCCTGTTGAAACTCTTTTGACTGATTAAGAATGATCGTGTACAGATTGGGCAGGTAAGAAGATGCAAACCGAATAGAATTTTCAACAAGTATGATAGCCTGAACACCTATTTCGATAATATCATACTCAGCATTCATCTTATCTTCAATAAGCTTAATAATTGCCAACAGCAGGTTAGCATTACCAAGCCAGCAAAAAATATAATCAATGGCACTAAGGTCCTCTTTATCGATCAGCTCAGACACTTCCCTCGAAAAATATGTAAGAACTACAATTGGAATGTTTTTATGTTCTCTTTTTATTTGCCTGCTCAATTCAAAAGCATCCATATCACCCTTGCCCCACATTGTAATAACAAGATCAATATTTTCATCCTCTAAGTGCTGAAAGGCTTCCTCTACAGTATCTACCTGAATAAAAACCGGCGGATACCGCAAATTCAGAGATACATATTCAATAAATATCTGTTCATCAATCCTCCCATCTTCTTCGAGCATAAAAGCATCATAATTACTACAAACTAATAATACCTTATGAATCCGGGTTTGCATCAACAAATCAAAGGAGGTATCACTGAAATCAAATCCATAAGACCCTAACATCCCCTTTTTGCCAACACATTCAGGGTTAATGATTTTTTTTTGTTGATTATCTTTACTCATCTTTATTCCTGTCAATTAGTATATACCTGAAAAAAAATAATAATAAAAATAACTGATTTCTTTCAGAATGCCTAATTACTTACTCGCTCTTCGTTTGTTGCGCCGGATGTAAGGATGGTACTACTAATTGAAATCGGTAGTTCCGGCGCTTTCGCTGTACATACATATACCCAGGGTTCCGCTTCGCTCCACCCTGGGCTATTGCTTACCGCACCGTTGGTGCTAAGAAACACTAACTTAAAAAATCTTCAAAACCCGAACTCTTCATTCTTCCCTTTCAACTTTATAACTTTCAACTTTCAACTACTTCAATAACTATTGTATAATTTAAAAAAGCTGTCTCCGGTTTTGAGACAGCTTTTCAAATTCCCTCAGGATTGATAAACTTTATTCACTTTAAACTTCTTGCTCTTTTCTTCTTAACTTTAGTCACTTCAAACTTTAGGTATTTTAGGCACTTTTTTTTACAATTCCCAGGTTTTTCCGCTATTTAACAGATCATCAACGCATTTAATTTCCGATTTTGCTCGTATTTCTTCCATCTGATGGTTTACATCATAATCATATGTCGCTCCATCAACACTTCTGATAACACCAAGTACAACAGGATAGTCGGGATAACGCATATTTGCCAGCATCAGATGTATTCCCGGGTTCACTTCCTTTGCATTATGGATCAATAAATCATCTTTGGTTATCCCATTCTCACCAATCTTAACCACCTTCAATTTATTATCTTTACATATGATACCTTTATCTCTATCTTTCCCAAAAATCATTGGTTCATTATGGTGCAGAATTAATTGTCGGTTTTCCTTCTCCTCTTTATCAGTAAGATAACTATATATTTTATCATTGTATATAACGCAATTCTGAAGCACTTCAACTAAAGAAGTCCCTTTATGTTTTCCTGCCTGGATATAGATTTCAGTAGACAATTTAACATTACTGTCTATTGTTCTGGCAAAGAATTTTCCCTGAGCACCAATTACAAGTTCTCCGGGGTGAAAAGGCTCTTCGACTGTTCCATATGGTGATGTTTTGGTTACGAAACCCTTGTAGGAAGTAGGTGAATATTGTCCTTTAGTAAGACCATATATCTGATTATTGAAAAGTATGATATTAATATCAATATTTCTTCTGATAGCATGAATAAAATGATTCCCTCCAATAGCAAGGGCATCTCCATCGCCTGTAATTTGCCACACACTTAATTCAGGATTAGCAATTTTTACACCTGTGGCAATAGCCGCAGCCCGTCCATGAATTCCATGAAAGCCATATGTGTCCATATAATATGGGAAACGGGATGAACAACCAATGCCTGAAATAAAAGCGAAATTCTCTTTTGGAACATCCAGTTCAACCAGAGCACGCTGAATTGAATTCAGAATAGCATGATCTCCGCATCCCGGGCACCAGCGGGCTTCCTGATCACTCTTCAAATCCTTAACTGTAAGTTTATGTGTTGTGTCAGCCATTTTAATTATCCTCCAAAATTTTATTGATGTTCATTTTCAATTCAATCACTGTAAAAGGAAGTCCCTGTATCTTATTATATTGATAGTACTTGAATTCCTGATGTTTCATTCTGAGATAATCAGCAAATTGCCCCAGGTTCAATTCACAAACCACTATTTTTTTGAATTTTCTAAAAATATCCCGTGTATTTTTTGGAAGTGGCCGGATATAATTAAAATGGGCAAGACTAACTTTCTTCCCCTCTTCTCTCAACTCATTTACTGCTGTAATAAGGTGTCCGTATGTGCCACCCCAGCCAACAACAAGAAGATCACCATCTTCATCTCCTTCCGCCTCAAGCTCAGGAATAAAATCAACGACTTTTTCAACTTTTTCATCTCTTATTTTTACCATTTTCTCATGATTCTCAGGATCATGAGAAACATTACCTGTAAGAGCATCTTTTTCCAACCCGCCAATTCTGTGTTCAAGACCCTTTGTACCGGGCAATGCCCATGTTCGTGCAAGCTTTTCAACATCTCTCGCATAAGGTTCCCAGTCTTTTGTGCCTTCTTTTATAATAGGAGGTTTAATATCAGGAAAGTCTGCCATTTTGGGGATCCTCCATGGTTCAGTTCCATTAGCCAGGAAACCATCCGACATTAAAATAACAGGTGTCATATGTTCAAGGGCAATTTTTGCAGCTTCAAAAGCGTATGTAAAGCAATTAGAAGGAGTACTTGCAGCCATAACCACTAACGGACATTCACCATGCCTGCCATATAATACCTGGAAGAGATCAGCCTGTTCAGTTTTTGTAGGCAATCCAGTTGAAGGACCACCTCTTTGCACATTAATAATTACAATTGGAAGTTCAGTCATCACAGCCAGTCCTATAGCTTCAGATTTTAAAGCCAGTCCGGGACCTGAAGTTGTTGTTACACCAAGCTTCCCGGCAAAACTTGCTCCAATGGTAGTACATACCCCCGCAATTTCATCCTCAGCCTGAAAAGTAATAGCTCCCAGATCACGCCTAAGTGCCACATCTTCCAAAATACTGGTAGCCGGAGTTATCGGATAAGAACCAACATACAAACTTAGTCCGGCTTTTTCTGCAGCAGCAAGGACGCCCCAGGCTAAAGCAGTATTTCCATTGATATTACGATATCTTCCTTTTTTAATTTCAGCCCGGCTAATATTATATGGACTTAAAGCCTCTATAGTTTCAGCATAATAGTAGCCGGCCTTAAGTACTTTTTTATTGGCTTCAATAACCAATGGTTTTTTCCTGAATTTCTCTTTGAAGAAATTTTCAGTATAATTAAGCGATTTGCCGAATAGCCAGTAAACCATACCCAAAGCGAACATGTTCTTTGTTCGCAATATACTTTTTCTATCGAGGTCTATATCCTTTAGCGCCTCTTTAGTCATACTGGTAATCGGCGCTTTAACTACCATAAATTCGTCTAAAAAATCCTTTTCTAATGGATTTGAATCAAATCCTGCTTTTTTAATCGCTTTTTCATCAAAATTATCAATATCAAGGATAATCACTCCTCCCTTCTTAACCCATTTTGCATTTGCTTTAAGAGCAGCCGGATTCATTGATACCAAAACATCAGCAAAATCACCGGGAGTTTTTATTTCCGTATGTCCGACATGAACCTGAAATCCGGAAACTCCTCCCACTGTGCCTGAAGGTGCACGGATCTCTGATGGATAATCGGGAAATGTTGACATATAGTTACCGAATAAAGCTGCTGTGTTCGAGAAAAGAGTTCCTGAGAGTTGCATCCCATCGCCAGAGTCTCCAGAGAACCTGACAACCATTTCTTCACGCTCAACAACTTCGGTTTTTTTATTCATAGCTTAATTATTTATTATGTTATGCGATTCAGTTCCGGTTTTGAAAAAAATTTAATGCATATAAAAACATTTATTTATATGCATTCCCCTTTAATTTTCATCCTGTTGCACAACCAAAATGTGACAATTGAAATCCTTATTTACAAAAGTAAATATTTTACAATACTAAAATATTTTTTTCTATAATTTTTTTCAGCAGAAACAGCTTATAAAGTTCTGTTAATAAGAAAATAAGCAAAAAAATATCCTACAACATATTTTCATATATTGAATTCATGTGATTATAATCTATTTTCAATGGTCACATGGAGCTCACCCCGATTTATTTCGGGGTTCGGTTCATGAGAATAAGAAAGCATTTTTTCAATTCCAGAAATCGATTTTTTTGAGATTGATTGTTTCCTCAAAAAACATTTTGGCAATTTTCTCAAAGAATAGTGTGAAATCGGAGATATAAAATTGATCCTCTTGTGATTTCCCGGTATTCAGAAGGTTATTTTCAATAAGTAAATTTTTAACGAACTCTGCAACAATCCTTCCCGAATTAATTACATCAATATTAAAATTAAAATATTTTGTAATCTGATTCTTAATAATAGGATAGTGTGTGCATCCAAGTATAAGCGTTTCAATACTTTTCATGCTTTTATCAGAGAGATAAGCTCTGATAATTGCATTACTTATATCATCATAAATAAACCCTTCTTCGATCATCGGGACAAACAAAGGAGTTGCCATCGATATCACATCAAGTTCAGGATTAGTACTTTTCAATGCTTTTTCATATGCTCCTGAATTTATTGTACCTTTTGTACCTATAACCCCAATCTTTTTATAATTACTTTTTCCAATATATTCAGTAACAGGATCAATTACATTTACCAGTTGAACCTGCTCACTAAAAAAATTCTTAAGATCATTAAAAGCTACTGCTGATGCAGTATTACATGCAACCAGGATAGTTTTGCATTTTTTTTCCATTAAAAAACCGGCAATTTTTTGTGAATAGTAAATAATGGACTTTGCAGATTTATCCCCATAAGGAAGATGTGCAGTATCTCCAAAATAGATAATACTTTCCTGTGGCAACAACTGTCTGATAGCATGTGCAACAGTTAGCCCACCCACTCCGGAATCAAAAACTCCAATCGGTTGTGAGGATAATAATTTCATTTAGTTCCCGAATATAATTAAAAAAGATGTGTAAAAATAAAAAAACCATCCGCAATATTGCGGATGGCTTTTTTTCTATGAATTATAAAATATTATTCCTCAAGTCCGAGTTTCTTTTTAACCAGTGGTAAAATATCTTCACTCTGTTCGGAAAAATAGATTACTGAACCCCTTGAAAGATCAAAGATATATGTAAATCCATTTTCTTTTGCCACATCTTTAATTGCCTTTTCCGCTTTCAAAATAATTGGCTGGATCATCTGAGCGTTCTGTTGTTGTAGTTCCTGCTCAGCACTAGCTGTAAAATCCTGAATTCTCTTCTGAATTTCATTAAGCTCCTGTTCTTTTGTCTGTTTCACCAGAGGAGTTAGATTATCCCGATTCTCCACATAATCATTCAGTTTATTATTGTATTCAACATTCATGATTTCAAGTTGACCCTCCAGGTCCTTAGCATACTGTTGAATTTCTGCTTCCGCACTATCCCTTTCCGGCATTATACTCAATAACTCCTGGCTATTAATATGACCAAATTTATAATTCTGAGCATTTACTGTCGTTCCTGAAAACAGGAAAAGAGCTATAGTAATTAATTTTATTAAATTTTTCATTTCATTTTTTTTAATTATTCATTCAGATTTAATATTCATTCAGAATTCGCACAAAAATAATCAATTAATTTTTATAACCCAATTTTTCTAAAACATCATCACTAAGGTCATATTTCGGATTGGTATAAAGCATGCTTGGTCCACTTGCTGTATCAAAAATAACGGCATAGTTTCCCTCAACAGCAATTTCTTTAACCGCATTATACACTTCATCCTGTATAGGTTTAATAAGTTCCTGCCGCTTGACATAAAGATCCCCTTCGCGTCCAAAATACTTATTCTGTAATTCCTTAACAGCTTTTTCCTTACCAATAATTGCTTCTTCTCTCTTTACCTTCATTTCCCGTGTAAGCAAAACCTGCTCGTTCTGATATTCTTTATACATTTTCTCAACTACAGCGTACTCATCAGATATTTCTTTTTCCCATTCTTTGGAAAATTGATCTAACTTATCCTGAGAAGCTTTGTACGAAGGGATATTACTTAAAATATATTCAGTATCAACAAAAGCATACCTTTGGGCAAATGTAAAACCTGCCGAAAAGATAAGAACTCCTAGTGTAATCAATATTTTTTTCATGACTAATTCCGTTTTTGGTTAATAAACTAATTAAAATTGCTGGCCTATCATAAAATGGAAATGTGGACCGTTGGCATCTGCATTACCAGGAACTTCATCAAATCCATAACCCCAATCAATTCCCAGAAGTCCAAACATCGGCAAAAAAGCTCTTAGCCCAACACCCAAAGCTCTTTTTATCTTGTAGGGGTTAAAATCCTCGAAACTATACCATGCATTACCGGCTTCAGCAAATATTAATGCGAAAAGCGTCGCCTGCGGATTCATTGAAATTGGATACCTTAGTTCCAGTGTTAGCTTCTCGTACAAATTCCCCGATTTTTTTCCATTTACAATCGGTGTCAAAGAACCATTTTCATATCCTCGCTGTGCTATGGTTTCACGGCCGTAGAGACTGTATCCTGTCATTCCGTCACCCCCCAGGTCATAACCTTCAAATGGTGAAGGACCGATATCATCATTGTAATGACCAAGATAACCAAAGGCAGCTTTAGTATTCAATACCAATTTCCCTGCCAAAGTAAGATACCAGTCGGCTTTAAATCCCCATTTATGATATTCTATCCACTTATACTTCTCATTATCTGTCATATCCGCAACTGAAAAATCTTTGCCGCTAATAACTGAATATGGAGGTGTAATTTGAAGGCTCAAGGAAAAGCTGGAACCCCGAACAGGGTAAATTGGACTTGGTCCGGAAGAATGTCTTGCCAAACGGGTTTTAAAACTAAAATTATTTGACCGTCCGTTAGAGAATAGAAAATACTGCGTCCAGTTGCTCAGATTATAGTTCTGGTAACTTATTTCATTATACCAGTGAAAAAAATCATCGGGCTTGCTTAATCGTTTTCCCAAACCAAGAGCACCACCATCAATGCTTAACGATTGCCTTCCACTTTCACCCTTTTCTCTTCCGTTTGTTTGTAGAGACTTAAAAAGCGAAAATGTAAAAGAGTTAGGTTTTTTACCACCAAACCAGGGTTCAACAAATGTGAGGTTATATGACTGGTAGTACCTTCCGTTTGACTGTGCTCTTAGGCTTAATGACTGTCCGTCGCCAGTTGGCACCGGTCTCCATGCTTTAGGATCCAGAACATTACGGAAAGAAAAATTGTTAAACCGGAGACCGATTGTACCTATTAACATATTTGCACCCCATCCTCCGGAAATTTCAAATTGATCATTAGCTTTTTCTTCCAGGTCATATTCCAGATCAACAGTTCCTTCTGCCTGATTTGGGATTGGATTAGGCGAAATTTTTTCAGGATCAAAATGGCCAAGCTGTGCAACTTCCCTGGCTGAGCGCATAATATCCTTCTTGCTGAACAGTTGACCTGGCAGAGTTCTTATTTCACGTCTGACAACATGCTCATTTGTTTTTGTATTGCCTCTAATAATCACATGGTCAATATAGGCCGGTTTTCCCTCGTAAATCTGCATCTCCAGATCAATTGAGTCATTTTCAACATGTATTTCAACCGGATTGATCTGTGAAAACAGATAGCCTCTGTCCATATAAATTGAATTAACCGCATCTTCATCAATAAATATTCTTTCATCCAACAAAGTTTGATTGTAAACATCGCCTGTCTTAATACCAAGATACCCATTCAACAATTCCGATGGGAACTTTGTATTTCCAACCCACTTGATATCTCCATGGAAATATTGATTCCCCTCATTAATCTCAATTACCATCCCTACCCTATCTTCACTCACAGTATACATCGAATCGCTCAGAATTTCAAAATCGCGATACCCAAACTCGTTATAAAGTTCGTTAAGACTTGTTTTATCTTCCTTAAGCTTATCAGGGATATATTTTGATGCTTTGAAAATATTAAAATTTTTCTTCTTGGTATTCTTCATTTTCCGGCGGAGTTTACTGTCGGAAAATACAATGTTTCCGATAAACTCGATATCCTTTATCTTTATTCTTTCAGATTTATGAATATCAGCTTTCAGTATCATACTATTGTTACGGTCAGGATCATCCCTCTGTGAAATATCAACTTCAATTTCGTAAAATCCTTTTTCAACAAAATGGTTGTATATTATTCTTTTTGAATTACTAATGATATTCTCTGTAACCTGGCTACCCTTAAGTAAATTAATCTCATCCATTAAGTCTTTTCGTTCACTTTTCGAAATTCCTGTAAACTCAAACCTGGATAATCTTGCTCTTTCCTGAAGATATATATCAAGAAAAATAGAATCGCCCGAGATAACTTTTTTTGTTATTTTTACATCCGAAAAAAGGCCCTGCGACCACATTTTTTCTACTGCCATAGTTATTCTCTCACCGGGTATCAATAATTCATCACCTACTTTGAGACCTGAAATCTGCACAAGAATATTTTCATCAAGGTATTTGATTCCAGAAATTGAAATACCACCAATAATATATTCATTAGGCGAAAAATAATCCATCACATCCTTGCTTTCCTGTGAAAACATAAGATATGGGAAAAGAACAAATATTAAAAGTATTGCCTGTATATATCTTTTTTTCTTTCTACCAATCATAATTAAAAATTAACCTGTTCACTAATTTTGCCAAATCTACGTTCACGGGATTGAAAATCCAAAATTGCGGCATATAAATCCTCCTTTTTAAAATCTGGCCACAATTTATCAGTAAAATAAAGTTCAGAATAGGCAATCTGCCAAAGAAGAAAATTACTTATTCTCTGCTCCCCGCTTGTTCTGATCAATAATTCAGGATCAGGAATATTTTTCGTGCAAAGATAATTTGAAAAAATCTTTTCATTTACCTGATCCAATTTAATTTTCCCTCTCTTCGCTTCTGAAGCTATATTTTTAACCGCATTAAGTATCTCCCAACGGGAGCTATAGCTTAGAGCAAGCACCAATGAAAGCCCATCGTTTTCTGATGTTTTATTTATTGTATCTTCCAGCTTTTTGTAAACTCTAACAGGCAATCTTGATGTATCACCAATAGTCAAAAGACTCACCTTATTTTTCATCAATGTCTTTGTTTCTGCACTTATAGTAGAAACCAGCAGAGACATAAGTGCATTAACCTCTTTCACCGGACGATTCCAGTTTTCGGTTGAAAAGGCGTAAAGAGTAAGATACTTAATTCCAATTTCGGCAGCAGATTCTGTAACTTCTCTAACAGCAGCAACCCCGTTCTTATGACCAAATATTCTGTCTTTTCCTTTTTGCTTTGCCCAGCGACCATTACCATCCATAATAATAGCAACATGATTGGGTAATTTACCCTTTGATATTTCTTCTTTTAATATCATCTCCCTTTTACCTTTTCATCCCAATATGCCGGACAATCCTCTGAACCACCATAAATCTTATATGTTAAAGAAATACCTGCTATTGAGTACCAGTCAAAATTATGAATAAACGACCGGTATTCCGGATCGATTGGGTTTTCAAACCCATCCAGCTTATCATAAAACATTTTTCTAAGCCCCCACTCAATACCGATTCCCATTTTTTTACCCAGATTCACTTTAGCTCCAACCCCGAATGGGATTACCAATGGAGATGAGGGTCCTGAGATATTTATAAATGCAACTCCAATTCCACCAGTTGTATAAACGGTATATTCACCTGCTCTGCCAAATGTACTGTATGGCATAAAATTAAACTCAAACTGAAGTGTTGCATCTAATACAGTACCTGAAAAACTATTATCTCTACTTTGTTGAAACCGGTTATTAAAATCCTGATCATCAGCCTGCAAATTCCCATAAAAAATACTGCATCTAATAGTATACCTTGGATTTATGTTAAATCTGTACAATCCGCCAAGGGAATATGAAAAGGAATAAAACTGTTTTGATTGATTAATATCTCCCAGGTAATATGAGCCACCTCCAAAAATTCCTAAATCAACTTTCTTTTGCGCCTTCGCCCCAATAATTGTTCCCAAAAAAACTGCAATGATAATAAAATTTTTCATTTTTTCCAGCTTCGACCGGAATTCTATTTAAATACCGGTAATCCGTTTGATCCCGTTCTAATTTTATACACCATGTTAAACACTCCGAAAAAATATACATCTTTCGACTCAGAATATTCTGAGGTATATCCATCAATATAATCCGATGTAGTAAACCTTCCGCCCAAATCAAATCCAATTGACCAGTTTGTGTTCAGTCCGAATTTAAGACCAATACCTACAGGAACTACTAATGCAACCGGATTATATTCAAGATCAACATTCTGCAGATCTTCTTTCTCAGTAACCTTAAAAAAGGCTCCGCCTAAGCCAAGAAAAGCATAAGCACTAATTGAAGGATGGAACTGACTCATACCTCTGCCTTTCATCATCAGGTAGCTCATGGCCTCTTTCTCCTTAATAAAAGCGTATTCGACCTGAATAGATGGTTCGAAAATGCTTGTATAGAATTTAAAATTCCTGGAACTATTAGCCTTATCGGCATCATCGCCATGTAAATATCCATAATTAAGATTTAGTTTCAGGCTAATTTCTTCGTATAGCTTATACCTGACTCCAAAATAAATACCCGGTCGAACCTGTGAAAGGGCAATATCCTTCAAACCGAGAATATTTTCATCCTTTGACCATCCCCCAATATCACCAAAATATTGAGATGATCCAATACCAATAATAGCCTCGTATCTCTTCATCCTCCATGCTTGAGCATTAATAGTAAGGTTTAGCAAAAAAGAAGCAATTAAGAAAAATAAAAGTTTTTTCATGATTACGTCAGGTTATTTATTACAAATCTATAAAAAAAAACAACTTTATCCTGACAGTATTTAATTAACACTCAAGAGAATATTTTATTGCCCGGTACCTTAAAGATTTTTTTACACGAATTTCAGGAAAATCAAATAATAATCTTCGTTTGTAACTAATTAGTCCACAGTCAGCAGTCGGCAGTCAGCAGTCGGCAGTCAGCAGTCGGCAGTCAGCAGTCGGCAGTCAGCAGTCGGCAGTCCACATTTCTTCATTTAAGCATTCAATCATTCTTTACTAATTCCGTTTGTCCGCTCCCCACATCAGCTTATCCCTAAGTGTACTGTAATAACTATCCCCCTTTAGCTTCAATATTTTTATTTTGAATTCTGCCCGCTTCACCCGCACTTCTGTATTATTGGGCAGTATAACAGATCTGGAATCGACAGAAGCAATATATTTTCCATCTCTGCCCTCCACCCGAAGTGTAAGCTCATCTTTATCAGGAATTACTAAAGGACGAACAGTTAAGTTATGTGGGGAAATGGGAGAAATAATAATGTCATCTGACCCGGGAATTACTATTGGTCCCCCGACACTTAATGAATATGCAGTTGAACCGGTGGGGGTTGAAATGATCAAACCATCAGCCCAGTATGAATTAAGAAATTCCCCGTTTATATAAGCATGTATCGTGATCATTGTTGACCCGACTTTCTCAATGGACACTTCGTTCAGTGAATAGTTAAAATCCTCCTTCTTTGCTCCCGGAAAGTCCATTTTAAGCAGTGTTCTTTCTTCAATAGAAAATTTCTTACGAAAAATGATATCCAGAGATCCCAGTAGTTTTTCCTGCGAGATAGTTGCCAGAAATCCGAGACGTCCGCTATTTATCCCCACAATAGGTATCCCTTTCTCCCTTACCAGAGAAACGGTATCAAGGAAAGTTCCGTCGCCACCAATACTAAATATCATCTCCGTATTATCTGGAAGGTCAGTATGAGAATTAAATAAACCTTTCACACGGGGTGAGTAATTTAGCTTGGATTCAATAAATTGCTTAAAAGGTTTATAAATAATAATATCTGTGCCTTCTCTTTGTAAGATATCAAAGAAATCTTTAACAGACTGATAAAAAGCCTGTCCAAATAGTCTTCCATATACTGCTACAATCATATAGTAATAAATTTACTTTTCATAACTAAATATTCAGAAAACGCATAAATGATTCAAACCGGTTGTTATAAAAGCTATCCATATTTTGATCTTCCATATATGAAGCCTTAATATTATAATTATACCGATTCAGTGTTTGAACAATAGCTGTCAGGTCGGTGCGGTTAATCTTGAGAGTAACCTCAAGCTTAGTTGATTGATCCGGAGAAGTCACATAAGCACTCAAAATCTTCGCATCATTACCTTCAACTATCTGTGCAATATGAGTCAATGAATAGTCATTTTGATTAAGCTCAAGTACAATTAATCCCCCCGGGTTTTTCAAAGCAGACATTTCGGCAAAATGATATAACAACTCATTCATTGTTATCAATCCCAGATATTGTTTCTTTTCATTTAAAACCGGCACAACCGTAAGACGATTTTCAGCTACAAGTTTCATAACATCATAAATATGTTGGTCATTCACCACATAAGGACTGAATAAGGATAACTTATGATTACCAATAGGTTCATCAGCCATATTCAGATCATAGATATCGGTGTCAGAAATCAGACCAAGAAACTCCTGGTTATTTACAATGGGCAAATGAGAGATCCGGAATATTTCCATCCAGCTCAATGCCCGTAAACCTGTATCAGAGGTTTTCAATGCAGGGACAACATCAGATAATAAATCTTTTGCTAACATTACTCATATATTGAAAAAACAATTAATTTTGTAGTTAAAAATACAACTTTTTGAATCCATTACGAAAGTAAAAATGATTTTATGACACGTTTAAGTGTAAATGTAAACAAAATTGCTACTCTAAGAAATGCCCGTGGAGGAAATATACCAGATCTGTTAAAAGCGACTACTGACTGTCAAAGATTTGGAGCACAAGGCATTACTATTCATCCCAGACCAGATGAAAGACATATCCGCTACCCGGATGTAACAGATATTAAACCATTAATCACAACTGAGTTAAATATTGAAGGATATCCATCAGATAGATTTCTTAAGCTTGTTCTACCGGTAAAACCACACCAGGTAACATTAGTCCCCGATCCTCCAGGGGTACTTACTTCAAGCGCCGGATGGGATACAATAAAGAATAAATCGTTTTTAAAGGATGTAATTGGCATTTTGCAAAATGAAGGAATCAGAACATCAGTTTTTGTTGATGCGGAACTTCATATTATTGAGAATGCGGTTGATACCGGCACAAACAGAATTGAACTTTATACTGAACCATATGCTTCAAAATACAATAATAACAGGGAAGAAGCAATTAAACCTTTCTGTATTGCTGCCGAAAAGGCAAATGAGTTAGGACTGGAGTTAAATGCAGGACACGACCTGAATCTGGATAATCTGACTTTTTTCGTTCAAAAAATCCCTTCACTGAAAGAGGTGTCAATCGGGCATGCTCTGATCTCAGATGCTCTTTATTTCGGACTTGAAAACACAATTCAGATGTACCTGAGAAAAATTAAAATGGCATGACTAATCAGTCGGTAGTCCACAAAGCGGTTTCAAACTGTCAGGTGGGTGCAAAAAATAAAAGTAATTAGGAATTAAAGATTCAATTTGCCGGATGATTTTAAAAGATTTCTCTCAATAATAGAGGTTAAAATGTTGATAGCAACCTTATTATTTCCACCCTGTGGCACAATTATATCAGCAAATCTTTTTGACGGTTCAATAAACTGAAGATGCATTGGTTTTACTGTCTTTTCGTAACGTTCAAGCACCTTATCAACAGAACGTCCACGCTCAATAATATCTCTTTTAATTACGCGGGCTAACCGGTCATCTGCATCTGCATCAACAAATACCCTTATATCCATCATTTCTCTAAGTTTTTTGTCAGTAAGTATCATTATTCCTTCAACAATAACCACATGCTTTGATTGTAACTTTACTGTTTCAGCAGCTCTTGTACATGTAAGGTATGAATAAATCGGCATATTAATTATTTCTCCATTTTTCAACCTTTTAAGATGATTGATCAGTAATGGAAATTCAATTGAACCCGGATGATCAAAATTAATCTCCTGCCTTTGTTCAATAGGAAGATGACTATTATCCTTATAATATGAATCCTGAGGCACCACAACTACCTCACCTTCCGGGAGTTTTCCAATAATCTTATTAACTACAGTTGTTTTTCCAGAGCCGGTGCCACCGGCAATTCCTACAATTAACATAATTTTTATTTTTAACTTAGCAACGTTATAAAGTTTCACCAAAATAGTAATTATTTAATTAACCTAAGTTGATACTTACTAAAAAATAGTAACTTGAGTTAATTAACCTAATTTACTGGTTACTGGTTACTGGTTACTGATTTCAATCAAAAAATCAGAAACAAGCAGCTAACAACCAGTAACTTGAGTTTATTAAATAATAAAAAAATGAATATTTTATACCCACTAAAATTCAAGCCTATTCTTAAAGAAAAGATCTGGGGAGGCAACAAATTAAATACTATCCTTGGGAAAGATTTGTATCAAGACAAGAAAATTGGCGAGAGCTGGGAGATTTCAGGAGTTAAGGATAACATTTCCGTTGTTTCAAATGGCCAACTGGTTGGAAACAACCTGCAGGAACTGGTTGAGATATACATGGGTGATCTGGTTGGAGATAAAGTATTTGAAAAATTCGGAATCGAATTTCCATTGCTTATAAAGTTTATTGATGCCAACAAAGTATTATCTATCCAGGTACATCCGGATAATGAACTTGCCCGCAAACGACATAATGCGTTTGGCAAAACTGAAATGTGGTACATTGTTCAGGCTGATAAAAATTCTGATATAATTACAGGGTTTAAACAAGAAATTAATAAGGAACAATATCAAAAATATTTTCGGGAAGGTAAGTTAACTCAAATCCTGAATATTGAAAAAGCTGAAGCCGGAGAGGTGTTTTTTATTCCCGCAGGAAGGGTACATGCTACAGGGAAAGGGATACTCCTTGCCGAGATACAACAAACTTCAGATATCACTTATAGAATTTATGACTGGGACAGAAAAGATAAGGACGGTAACAGCAGAGAATTACATACTGACCTTGCACTTGATGCAATAGATTTTTCCACGTATGATAATTATAAAACACCCTATAATAAAACTAAAAATCAATCAGTTTCTATCGCAGATTGTAAATATTTTCATACAAATATCTTAGATTTTAATAAACCCATAGAAAAAGACTATTCTCTGATTGATTCGTTTATTATTATCATGTGCCTAAAAAACAGCCTGTTCATACATACTAAGAATAATATTGAACAGGTTAACACCGGAGAAACTGTTTTGGTTCCTGCTTCACTGGATAATGTAATCTTTGAACCTGTGGGCGAATCAAAAATACTTGAAGTTTTTATTCGTTAACCGGGAAATATGTAGAGCAGACCGTTGAGAACGGAGAGAAAAGGACCAGTAACCAATAACCAGCGTTTTGTTCACGGAATCTGTAAGCTGGCAGAGAAGGTGGATAACCAGTAACGTTTAACATATAAAGATTTAGAAATTAACTAACAATAACCCCAAGAAACCATGGAACTTACAATCCCTGAGAAATTTATTCTACTAACATTAAACAACAAGAAAGGAAACATCCAGATTTCATTGAACTATTTCAACTACGGTCTGGCAGGTGCGGTCCTTCTTGAACTTGCAAAGGAAGGTTATATTACACTGGAAAATAAAAGAATCAATCCAACAGGATTAAAATGGCCAAAAAATCAAGTACTAAAAAATGTTTATTCAAAAATACACGCTTCAAAAAGAAGAAAAAAGGCAAGAACATGGATACAAAAGTTATCATTTTCAATAAAAAAAATTAAAAACCCATTATTTTCAAATCTAATACAAAGCGGAATTATTTCCCGCAGTGAGCATCATTTTGCAGGATTAATCAGGTATTACCGTTATCCGGTAAAGCAAGAAAAACTAAAGGCATCAATAATTTCAGAAATAAAAGAACTGGTACTTGAAGACAAACCCGCCAGAAATGATTTAGTAATTCTGGCTTGTCTGGCAGAAGCATGTCAATTTACCAGGAAAATTTTTACAAATAGGGATGAAAGGAAAATAGCCAGAAAAAAAATAAAAAAACTTATGAAAGAGAACGAAATGACTAAGATTATTAGCGATACATTAACCGAGATAAATGCTGCCATAATAGCTTCCATTTCTGTTACCACAGCAGCATCAACATCCTGAAAATAATAAACAGAACAAGTAAAAGAAAAATCAATAAAATAAATTAGAAATATAAAGAATCAATAGTTACCAATGATAATTAAAGAGGCAAAATATATCAAAAGCAGTGCGAAATTAAATCAGTGTCCGCCACCTGATTACCCGGAATATGCATTTACAGGCAGGTCGAATGTTGGAAAATCATCGCTTATAAATATGCTCACAAGCAGGAAAAAACTTGCCAAAATATCATCAACTCCTGGCAAAACAAGGACTATTAATCACTTCCTCATAAATGAAAGCTGGTATCTTGTTGACCTTCCGGGATACGGATATGCAAAAGTTTCAAAGGATATTAAGGAGCAATGGAATAAAACAACAACAAACTATATTTTGAAAAGGGAGAATCTGATGTGCTTATTTGCACTTATTGATTCACGTCACCCGCCGCAAAAAAAAGATCTTCAGTTTATAGAACTACTTGGACATAACAAGGTTCCTTTTGCAATAGTTTTTACAAAAACCGATAAACTTTCTGAAACCGAATTTAAAAAGAACATCTTTAATTTTGAGGAAGAGCTATTAAAGCATTGGGAATTCCTTCCCAATAGTTTTAATTCTTCCATTAAGAAAAATCTCGGTAAAAATGAAATTCTTGACTTCATTGAAAAAACTAACAAAAGTTTAAGGAGTTAGTAAATAGTGTACTAACCTCACGAACGGGTGGTGGGAAGGATTTACTCATTTACTCATTTCTTCACTGATTAGTTACATTAAATAAAAAGAGATTATTAACTTTACATCATTCAAAAATCAATCAAATTAAAAACAATGGATGGTAAACCTCCTCTTAAATTTTTTTCAGGTAGAGCCACACGTTACCTGGCAGAAAAAATTGTAAAAAGCTTCGGCAATGAATTGGGGCAAAGTTCCGTAATGAAATTCAGCGATGGTGAATTTCAACCCTCATTTGAAGAATCCGTAAGAGGATGCAAGGTTTTTATTATTCAGTCAACTTTTCAACCTGTAGATAATTTGTTCGAACTTTTAATGATGATTGATGCTGCCAAAAGAGCCTCTGCATACAATATCATTGCAGTTCTTCCCTATTTCGGATTTGCACGTCAGGACAGAAAAGACAAACCTCGTGTTTCTATAGGAGCTAAGCTGGTAACAGATCTTCTTACTACGGCAGGAGTTGATCGTGTAATGACCATGGATCTTCATGCTGATCAGATTCAGGGGTTTTTCAACGTTCCGGTTGATCATATCTTTGCTTCATCACTTTTTGTTCCCTATATTAAAAATCTTAACCTTGATAATCTGGTAATTGCAGCACCGGATATGGGTGGAACAAAACGGGCAAATGCTTACTCCAGATTTCTGAAATGTGAAATGGTTATTTGTTATAAGCTAAGGAAAAAAGCGAATTATATTGATGAAATGCAGGTAATTGGTAATATCAGGGATAAAAATATTGTAATTGTTGACGACATGGTTGATACTGCAAGGACTCTCACCTTAGCTGCACAAATGATGATGGACAAAGGGGCAATAAGTGTCCGTGCAGCTACAACACATCCCGTTCTTTCTGGTGATGCTTATGAAAAAATCGAAAGCTCACCCATTAAAGAACTCCTGGTAACTGATTCTATACCTCTGAAACGAGAATCAAAAAAGATAAAAGTAATCTCCGTAGCTAATGTTTTCGCTGATGTAATTAACAAAGTTTACAATTATCAGTCAATAAGCAATAGTTTTATACAATAACTTATTATATTTGCACCCCGTAAAAAATCAGCTACACAATCAAATTTTAGTAAAATGAAAACTATTGAGTTAAAAGGTACCATAAGAAAGGATACAGGTAAAAAATACTCCAAGCAATTAAGAATGGAAGAAAAGGTGCCTTGTGTAATGTATGGAGGTAAAGAAAATATTCATTTTTCTATGCCTGAACTTAGTTTTAAAAACATTGTATATACGCCAAATGTATATCTTCTTAAGATTGAAATAGAAGAAGATTTTCACGATGCAGTTATCAAGGAAATCCAGTTTCATCCGGTAACTGATAAAATTATCCATGCTGATTTTAAAGAATATCATCCCGATCAACCTGTAATTACTAATCTCCCGTTAAAGATTGTTGGTGAATCAATTGGTCTGAAAGCCGGAGGAAAGATGCGTATAAGTAGAAGAATCCTCAAAGCAAGGGGTCTTGTTAAAGATTTTCCTGAACATCTTGAAATTGATATTACTAATCTTGATATTGGTCAAACAATCAGGATTGAAGATCTTGCAATTGAAGGATTAGAATTTCTCGATTCTCCGGGAGCAATGATTGTATCAATTATTTCAGCCAGAGTTATCTCAAAAGCTATGCTTACTGCTATTGAAGATATTGAAGCCAAAGAAGCTGAAATCAAAGAGGCTGAGGCAGAACTTGTTGAAGGAGAAAAAACAGATGAAGAAAAAGAAGCAGTTGATGGTGATGAAAAAGAAGGCGAAAAGCCAGAGAACAAGGACCAGGAAAAAAGCGAATCTAAATAATCTAATAATTTCTTGTTTTGAAATTTCTTATTGTTGGGTTAGGAAATTTTGGCGATGAGTACCAATATACCCGCCATAATATTGGGTATGCAATATTGGAAGCTATATCTGATTTGAATAACATCACTTTTCAGGATAAAAGATATGCTTTTAGAGGAGATTATAAATACAAAGGACGTACTTTTGTCCTAATAAAGCCTACAACTTACGTTAATCTTAGCGGTAAAGCCGTAAATTACTGGTTGCAAAAAGAAAAAATACCCGTTGAAAAACTTTTAGTCTTAACTGACGATATCTCATTACCTTTCGGATCACTTAGATTAAGACCTGCAGGCGGGGATGCCGGGCATAATGGATTAAATAATATTTCAACTATTTTGGGACATAATAATTATGCTCGCCTGCGATTTGGTATTGGTGATGAGTTTAGCAAAGGAGCTCAAGTTAATTATGTTTTAGGAAAATGGACAAATGAGGAAGAAAAACAACTCTCAGAACTGGTAAATAAGTCTGTTGAAATTATCCGGAGCTTCGGTACAATTGGAATTAAACGCACTATGAACCTTTTTAACCGGAAGAAATGATTTCGGTTAACATTGTGTCTCACTCAATTGAAAACTGAATGTAAATGGTAACTGATGGGGGGAAAATCCGGTTTGACAAATGGCTTTGGGCAGTAAGAATTTACAAAACCCGTAGTATGGCAACTGCAGCTTGTCGTAAAGGGAGAGTCATTATAGATAACCTGCCTGTTAAGCCATCCGGGAATGTTTCTTTAGACAAAATTATTAATGTCAAAAAGCCGCCTGTTATCTTTACCTACAGGATAAAAAAATTACCACTGAAAAGACTATCAGCAAAACTTGCCAAAGAATGTTTTGATGACTTAACTCCGCAAGAAGAATTTAACAAGTTAAAAGTCAAAGAATTACCCGGATTCGGCTACAGAAAAAGGGGGGAAGGCCGCCCTACAAAAAAAGAAAGAAGAATTATTGACAAATATAATGATCCTTTGTAATTTCTCAACTTACTCACCTCTCTTATTCCTTCATTCTATATTTTAAATTTTACATTCTCACAAAGTGTTACGAACTACGAGTTACAGGTTACGAGTACTCATTTTATCATTTACTCATTTAAGCATTTACATAATTACTTATTCCGTTATTTGAAGTCATAAATTATTTTATACCTTTCCGCTGGTTTTTAAATTTGTTACTATGAGCATTGAGAATATTGAAAGATGGTCTTTTAGGTATGGTTTCCTTAGAAAGTGGATATCGCTTTGGCAAAACCATGTCTTTTATAAAAAAATAATAGTCCTGAATAAAGAGAACATTCCCCAAAATGAACATCTGATATTTGCACCAAATCACCAGAATGCTTTGATGGATGCTCTTGCTATTGCCACTAACCTAAAAAAACAACCGGCTTTCCTGGCACGGTCAGATATTTTTAACAAACCATTTATAGCCAATCTCTTATATCTGTTCAAAATGATGCCTGTATACAGAATCAGGGATGGTATTGACACTATTGGAAATAATAAAAAAACTTTTGAAAAAACTATTGATGTTATCAAGAACAAGAACGGACTGATAATGCTTCCTGAAGGGAACCATTCAAAATTCAGGCGACTCCAGATACTGAAAAAAGGAATATGCCGTATAGCTTTTCAATCAGAAGAATCAAGAAACTTTAATCTCAACATAAAAATTATTCCTATTGGACTCGATTACAGCAACCACCAAAATGCAAGAAGCACATTAGTTATCAAATTCGGCAAACCAATTGAAGTCAGGAAATTCAAAGAATTATATCTTGAAAATCCCCAAAAGGGGATGAGAGCATTAAAGGAAGAGATAAGTGAAAGGATAAAGGAACTGATGTTGCATATTGGAACCAGCAAATATTATGATCTTTATAATAGAATCAGGCTTATTTATGGCAACAAAATGGCTAAGAACCAAGGGATTAACGAGTATAAACAACCATTTGCCCTTGAAATGGATCAAAAAACCGTTAATGTCCTCAATAAATACCACAATAAATTTGACAATGGGCTGGATAGTTTGAAAGAAAAGGTTGAACAATTCACACAATTGAGCACAGAGTTAAATATTGACCACCAAGTTCTTGAAAACAAGCCTCCATTATTTATCAATTTATTGATTAGAAGTCTGGCTGCTCTGTTATTCCTGCCGGTTTTTATATATGGTTTTATTAACAACTTTCTTCCATTCTATATACCTGAACGGCTTTCAGGTATATTCAATGACAAACAGTTCCACAGTTCGGTAAAATTTGTCCTCTCAATGTTACTTTTTCCAATATTTTATCTTATTCAGACACTTCTGGTATCTTTTCTTCCTTTATCAGATTTTTATACAGCAGGATATTTTCTAAGTTTACCGGTATCGGGAGCCTTTGCATTATATTATGCAAACAGTGTAAAAAAACTCAGAACAGGTTGGAGGTTTTTTATACTCCATGCCAGAAGAGACAAACAATTATTATCCTTATCAGATATCCATAATTCTATAATTACGGAAATGGATGAAATTTTTTCCTGGTTCAGGAAACAAGAAGCTAATGCTGCAAATTAGGAACATTCGTCAACAACATATATCGTTAAAAATCAGTCGGCAGTCTTCAATCAGTAAATAGAAGTTGGCAAAAGGTAGTTGGCAAAATATAGATTAAATAAAAAATTAGATATATTTAGTATTCAATCCTTTACGCATTTTAGCATTCAATCATTTAATCCTGAATCAGGATTCTTTCTCAGCAATATCCCTGACTTTACGGAATACACGCATCAAATTACCACTCCAAATTTTCTCTATCTCTTTTGAATTATAACCTCTTTTAACAAGCTCAAGAGTCACGTTCCCCATTTCACTTACATCGTAGCAATCTTTCAATCCTCCACCTCCGTCAAAATCAGTCCCGATGCCAATATGATCGATACCTACCAGTTCAACAACATGATCAATATGATCTACCATGTCAGCAACAGTTGCAAGCTTTGCAGGAAATTTCCGGTCAATAGCATACCATTCATTCCTTGCACTATCCATTTCCGCTTCAGAAAGATTTTGAAAATTTTTATACTTTTCACGCAGGGCAAATCTTGCAGAGTCTCTTTCGGGAAACGGTTCAGGAGTTTTAAGATACTCCGACAGGAAACACATCTGAATAACCCCTTCATTATCCGCCAATACCCTGAGCATATCATCGGTAAGATTTCTTGGGTTATCACACAAAGCTCTTGCACATGAATGGGATGCAATTACCGGAGTGGTAGAAATCTCGATTACATCATAAAAAGCTGAATCGGAAATATGTGAAACATCAACCATAAGCCCAAGACGATTCATTTCTTTTACAACATTAATTCCAAAGTCGCTCAAACCATTATGTTCCGGCCCCTCAGAATCTGTTGAAGAATCGCAAATATCATTATTGCTTGTATGGCACAGCGTAATATACCTGGCACCCTTTTCATAGAATTTTTCAATTAAACTTAAATCATTACCAACAGGATACCCATTTTCAATGCCTATAAAAATTGCACGCTTCCCTTCATCCTGGATCTTATATGCATCTTCAGGTGAGGTAGCTATCTGAGCAATATCCTGATTTTCTTTTACAGCCTTTTTTATAGCATCAAAAATTTTAAAAGCCAGCTTTTTTGCTCTTTCATTTCCTTCTTCTGTACGTTCATCCTGACCAATAAATACAGCAAAAAACATTGCATCTAATCCACCTTCTTTCATTCTTTGAAAATCAACCTTACCTCCACCCTGCCTTGGATCATGTTTGTCACCCGGATTGTAATCAGATCTGAGTAACCTCATAGGAGTATCACAATGAGTATCAACAGTAAGAACCTGATCATGAATTCCGGCTGCTTTCTCTGCAAGATTTTCCTCATTCAATTTGCATGAAACCAGCAACATGGAAATACCTGCTAAAAATAAAAACAGGATTGTTTTTAATTTATACATAACAGATTTGTTTTAAAAATCGGGTAAATAAAAACTAGACCGGCATAACGAATAAACTACAAATTGCAAAAACTCCGAAAAGAATTATCGTTAAACCTGCAATCCGGTTTATCCACATTAGTTTTCGTAATCGAATTTTTGCCCTGAAGTAATTAACAACTGTGCTTATTACAAACCAGGAAATAGATGCTCCAACAAAAACGCCTGTCACAACTAATAAGACAGAAGAATAACCCGTGGATACACCTTGTAAATTAAGACCTGCAAAAATGGCAATATATAAAAATATAGTAAACGGATTAGAAAGAGCCATAAAAAGGATTGAAATAAAATCTTCAAATAAAGTCTTTCCCTCTCTCCTGTGTTTTTTCAGTTGTTTTACCGGGTTAGTAATAAATATTTTAAGACCAATAAATGCAATAACCACCCCACCAATTATCTTGATTATAAGTTGCTGTTCACTGAGAAAATGAATAATGAAAGATATTCCAAGTCCGGCAATTAAAGCAAAAATAGCATCAGCTGTTGCTATTCCCATCCCTGAAGAGAAGCCGGAGGATTTTCCTTTATTAAGAGTCCGTTGTACACATAAAACCCCCATTGGACCTATTGGTGTTGACACTAATAGACCTATTATAATTCCTTTAATTATAAACTGTAATTCCATAATATTTCTGTAAATCCTGTTCCCGATATTATACGCAACAACTTAATATAGGTTTGCTTTAAGTATTAAAAGTTGTAAAAGTAATATTTATTTTGAAAAAAACACTAGTATTATCCTGCCACTCAGCATAATTTATTTATTTTATATTCTTACTATTACCTCTTCACCCTCAGCCAGCCGAATGCAATTCGGCTCTACATCGTTCTATCGTCCCCTCGTTCTATCGTTCCATCGTTCCATCTTCCCACTCAACTTAACTCACTTAACTGCTCACCTTTTCCCTTTACAAGCAACCTTGGTTCCATCATTTCAAATATGGCATATTTGACACCTTCTCTTCCCAAACCAGAATTTTTCACGCCTCCGTACGGCATGTGATCAACACGGAAGGTTGGTACATCATTAATTATTACACCACCAGCTTCAATTTCATTAAATGCCATGTCCATTTCATTCAATGCATTTGTAAACACACCTGCCTGTAAACCATATTTCGAATTATTCACCGCATAAATCGCTTCAGTAAAACTGCTAAATTTCTCAAGTGTTATTACTGGTCCGAATATTTCAAAAGAACAGACTTTCATCTCAGGTCGGGTGCTTGTCAAAATTGTTGGCTCAAAAAAGGACCCTTTTCTCGCACCACCACAAAGAATTTCAGCACCATTGCCAACAGCTTCTTTTACCCAATCATCAACCCTTTCTGCATTTTCTTCATCTATCATAACTGATATTTCGGTCGCTTTGTCAAGCGGATCTCCTGTCTTTAGTTCCTTTACTTTTCTAATAAATTTCGACTTAAACTCCTCGAAAACACAGTCATGAACATAAATTCGTTGTACATGAATACAAACCTGGCCTGAATATGCAAAGGATCCCACCAAACATTTTTCAACTGCCAGATCAAGATTTGCTGATTCAGAAATTATCACCCCGGCATTTCCACCAAGTTCAAGCAAAACTTTCTTTTTTCCTGCATCCTGTTTCATTTTCCATCCAACAGCAGGCGAACCGGTAAAACTCAACAACTTAAACCTCTCATCTGTAACAAGTTGATTGCCTGCTTTTCTGTCCATTGGTAAAATGGACAGGGCGCCTTTTGGAAGGGAGGTTTTATCAATGATCTTTGCCAGTTCCAGTACTGACAAAGGGGTTGATCTTGCAGGCTTTAGAATAATTGTATTACCCGATGCTATTGCGGGAGCAATTTTATGGGCAGCCAGGTTTAACGGGAAATTAAAAGGAGATATTCCAGCCACCATCCCAACAGGGAAATATTTGATCCACCCCTCTTTTCCTTCACCTTTAGAGGTCCAGTCAATTGAAATATATGCACCCGGCAGCCTTTTACTTTCCTCGGCCGCAACCAGAAAAGTCTGTGAAGCACGATCAACCTCACCCAGAGCATATCTTATGGGTTTCCCTGACTCTCTGGCAAGCACACTAGCCAAATCTTCCCTCTTCTCATTAATGGTATCCGATATCTGCCTGAGTATTTCATATCGCCTGTACGATGGCAGATTTCGCATTTCTTCTGTAACCGATTCAGCTCCGGATATTGCTTTTTCCAACTCATCCGCTCCAGCAAGATACGTTTTCGCAAATACCTTTTTACTGTAAGGGTTTATGACTTCTAAGACAGTTTGTGTAGTTGCAAACTTTCCGCCAATATATATTTTATATTCTATCATAATTTTGAAAATTTATTATATTGCCTCAAAGCATTACAAATGTAGCACCTTATCTTTTAACCAAAATATTTTTTTCGACAATTCCTTTATCAGGTTATTCACGGATTAAAGAATTAACCGCCAAGTACGCTAAGGATGCGCAAAGAACGCAAAGTACAAATATTCTTCTGCGAACTCTGCGGTTAGTTTTTTTATTCCATTATTCCATTTTTTAATTACTTTGTAACACTATGTTATTTATCTTTGCTTAAAAAATGGATCCTAATAAAAAAATCTGGCAGTGGATCATTTTTCTGATTTTGTCTTTGATATGGGGTTCATCGTTCATACTAATGAAAAGAGGACTTGATGCTTTTACAAGTAATCAGGTAGCTGCTTTTCGCATTTTCATATCTTATCTCGCTTTTCTTCCTATTGCAATTAAACACTTCAATAAGATAAATAAAAAGAATATTGTTTCATTACTGATTATTGGGTTCATCGGGAACGCCATTCCTGCAATGTTATTCACCAAAGCGCAAACAAGGATTGACAGTTCGCTTGCCGGTATGCTGAATTCTCTTACACCAATGTTTACTCTTTTTGTTGGATTATTGTTTTATAAGAGTAAGATACTATCAATAAATATTGCAGGGATATTTCTTGGGTTGATTGGTGCTATCGGGCTGGTAAGTAAAGGGGGAAACATTTTATCCGGGGATAATAGTTATGCAATCTTTATTGTTGTTGCAACCATCTTTTACGGTATCAGTACTAATGAAGTTAAGTATAAACATCCCGGTACAAGTGGTATTGCCATTGCAGCCTTGTCTTTCTTTTTTATCGGCCCGTTTGCCGGAATATATTTATTATTCACTGACTTCTCAGGTGCAATAAATTCAGGGGTTTTCCTTCCAAGTCTGGGATATATTACTATCCTTGCTATCTTCGGCTCATTTTTTGCAGTTATGCTGTTTAATACACTAATAATACATACATCGGCAATTTTTGCCTCATCTGTTACATATATAATTCCACTAATTGCTATTATGTGGGGAGTTGTTGACGGAGAACCATTTACTATCAATAATTTGTTATGGATGTCTGTTATCCTCGTGGGTATATATCTTGTAAACAAACGAAAGTTGGTTAGAACTCAGCTATAAAGTCAGAAAATTTAAGAAATTACAAATAACCGGCACTAAATATTATGCAATTTTTAATTTTTAATTTCTAATTTTAAATTGATTTATGAATAAAAAAACAATTATTCTCAACTCTGTTATTAGCGGTATACTGTTAAGCCTTGCATGGTCAGGCTGGTTCACCGGCCTGGTTACTTTTATTGCGATTATTCCCCTGCTTTTTGTTGAAGGATATTTTTACCGGAACAGGGATAAATTCAAATCAAGAGTGTTTTTCCTCTATTTATCACTTTCATTTACAATCTGGAACCTGCTTTCGATTTTCTGGATATACAATGCAACAATACCGGGTGCTATTGGTGCAATAATAATAAATACAACCCTGCTGTCAATAACTATCTGGCTTTTTCATATAACCCACAGACGACTGGGGAACAGGTATGGATATTTCAGTCTGGTTATTTACTGGATCGCTTTTGAGCATTTCTACCTGAATGCTGAGATCTCATTTCCATGGTTAAACCTCGGAAACGGACTGGCAAAAGATATTCTTTTTATTCAATGGTATGAGTATACCGGCACTTTGGGTGGTACTCTGTGGATTATCATCATAAATATCCTGCTCTATAAGATTATTTCTAATTACCTACAAGGGAGAGTTTTGCGAGAACAGATAACATTAACTCTTTTTACTACCGCATTTATTTTTATACCCATGATTGTTTCAACAACCATGTTTTATTCTTACAAAGAATCAAAAAACCCATATAAAATTGTAATTATTCAACCTAATATTGACCCGTATAATGAGAAATTCGAAGGTCTTTCCAATTATGATCAATTAAGTATTATCCTGCATCTCGCTGACTCCCTGGTTGATGAAGAAACAGATTATGTTATTGGCCCGGAGACAGCAATTAACGATTATATCTGGAAAAGCACAATTTCTAAAAATTCCAGCATTAAAAGGATCAAAAATTATGTTGAAAAATATCCGAAAGTGAAATTTGTAGTTGGTATTACCTCTTTTAAGAGATATGAAAAAGGCGAGAAACTTTCACCTACTGTAAGGAAATTTACAGATGTTGATATGTATTATGATGTATATAACACCGGTATGCAGGTTGATTCGTCAGAGAATATCCAGTTATATAATAAATCTCAATTGGTTGTTGGAGTTGAAAAAATGCCTTATCCTCATCTGTTTAAATTTCTTGAAAATATTATTATTGATCTTGGAGGTACAACCGGAAGTTACGGCACACAAAAAGAGAGGTCAACACTTAATGAGCCCGGTGGAGATCTAAAAGCTGCTACATTGATCTGTTATGAATCAATTTTCGGAGAGTATGTAACACAATTTATCCATAATGGAGCAAATATAATTTTTGTAATCACAAATGATGGATGGTGGGGAAATACGTCAGGATATAAGCAACACCTGACCTACTCCAGTATAAGGGCAATTGAAACCCGGAGGAGTATTGCCCGTTCAGCAAATACAGGAATTTCGTGTTTTATAAACCAGCGGGGTGAAATAATACAGCCAACTGAATGGTGGGTACCCGATGTTATCAAATCATCTTTAAACCTGAACGAAAAGATTACATTCTATGTAAAATACGGTGATTACATTGGCAGAACATCTGATTTCTTTTCAATAATTCTGTTAGCATATACACTGGTAAACATACTGATAAACAGGAAACCCGGAAGAAAATCTTAACCTGTCCACTGAATGAGATTTATAACCATTTTCTTATTTTTCTTTATTGCCGGTTTAATAAACGGACAGATACTGCCTGAAAAATCTATTGAAAAATATTCAATTAGTGGTAATATTACTAATAACCATGGAGAATCGCTTATTGGTGCAAATATTTATGTTTCAGAACTAAATGTCGGAACTTCCTCAAATAATTATGGTTTCTATTCCCTTACTTTACCAAAAGGTATCTATAATTTTACCTATTCTTATATTGGCTTCAACACAGAAACAAAACAGGTTACTCTTAACAAAGACCTGGTCTGGAATATAAAGCTTTCCCTTGTCAGGGAGAATCTTGATGGTGTTGAAATAGTTGCAGAACCTATTCAGAATCAGATACAAATAACTGATCTGAATTCATATAAGATACCTGCAACTGTTGTAAACGAAATTCCTGTTCTTCTGGGTGAACCTGATATTCTTAAAGCTATTCAGCTTCTTCCCGGTGTGCAGGCTCCGGGCGAAGGTCTTTCAGGGCTTATTGTAAGGGGAGGAAATACAGACCAGAATCTTTTCCTGCTCGACGAAGCTCCTGTCTATAATGCTTCCCATCTTATGGGATTCTTCTCGGTTTTTAATAATCAGGTAATAAACGATGTTACATTCTATAAAGGGTATATGCCATCTATATATGGTGGCAGATTATCATCACTTCTTGATGTAAGAATGAAAGAAGGAAATCATAACAGAATTAGTAGTTCGGGAGGCATTGGTACTATTTCAAGCAAGCTGACCATAGAAAGCCCAATGCTTGAACAGAATGGATCATTTCTTGTATCCGGCAGAAGATCTTATGCTGACATTTTTCTGTCTCTTTCTGACAATGAAGAAGTGAAAAACAATCATCTGTATTTCTACGATCTAAATCTTAAAATGAATTACCGGATTAACCACCGAAACAAAATTTACCTTTCAACATATCACGGCAGGGATGTTTTTAAGTTTAGAAATCAATACTATCTGACATGGGGTAACCTGACCCAGACCTTTCGCTGGAATCATATTTCTTCAAGCAAATTATTTTCAAACTTTTCAGCTATCTACAGCAAGTATGATTATCGCCTTGGGCAAGCCGTAGATATCGCCGGAATTGAATGGAATTCTTCACTGGCAGATGTTAGTATGAAATACGATTTTACTTTTTACCACAATCCAAACAGCACTATCAAATTTGGTGTGGCATCCTGTCTTCATTCATTTAAACCAGGTTTTATTAAAGCCACTGATCCCTCTTCCATCTTTAGCAATTTTTCAATCCCGGGATCAAAGGCTCTGGACCATGCCTTGTATTTAGATCATAATTTCACTTTAACCACTAAACTTACTCTTAATTGGGGATTGCGATTTTCTTTTTTCCAAAACATGGGAAAAGCTGTGATATATAATTTTGATGAAAATTTTGAAAAAACTGATTCAACTGTCTATGAAAAAGGGGAAATATTTAACTCTTTTGCAGCTATTGAACCACGAATAAGTCTTAACTATCTAATTAATCCGAAAAACTCTATCAGAGGTAGTTATACACGCACAAAACAGTATATGCATTTATTGTCCAACGCATCAACAGGTACTCCACTGGATATCTGGATCCCTTCAAATCCGAATATTAAACCACAATCTGCCGATCAGGCAGTTTTAGGGTTTTTTAAGACATTAGACAAAGCAGGTCTGGAATTTTCAACGGAATTGTTTTACAAGTGGATGAAAGATCAGGTTGACTACAAAGAACATGCTGATCTGATACTTAATCCTGAAGTGGAAGGTCAGTTAAGATTTGGAAAGGCAACTTCCTACGGACTGGAACTAATGATAAATAAAACCAAAGGGAAATTTAATGGATGGATAAGTTACACACTTTCAAAAGCGGAAAAAGAATTCGCCGATCTTAATAACGGGGAACCATTTCCGTCAAATTTTGACAGAAGACATAACGTGTCAATTAATCTCAATTATAACATCAATAAAAGGACGAGATTTTCAGTTAACTGGATCTACCTGAGTGGGTCTCCTTTAACTCTTCCGGTTGGAAGATATACATATGGAAATATGATTGTTCCGTTATATTCCGCTAGAAATACATACAGAATGCCTGATTACCACCGGCTTGACCTTGGCTTTATCTTACGGGGCAAACAAAAACCAGACAGAAAAATATCGGGAGAATGGAGTTTTTCAGTATATAACGCTTACAATCGGAAGAATGCCTGGATGATTTATTTTCAAACGGATGAAGAAAACAATTTGGTTACAGAAGCTGTTAAAATGTATCTATTCCCGATAATACCTTCAATAAGTTATAATTTTAAGTTCTGATATATGAAGAAACCGGTTATTTATATAATTACATTTTTCATTCTTAGTTCATGTACAGAAAAAATTGAATTTGATCTTGATAATACCACGCCTAAAATTATCATCGAAGGATCAATATCAAACTATTTCGATAATCACCGGGTTACTATCACCAAAAGTCAGGACTATTACAACATTAACCTACCGAAAACTGTAGAAAACGCTGAAGTACAAATTATATCCCAACAAGACACTTTCAATTTATTTGAAGCAAGCGATGGGGTTTATCTAACCGGTTATATAAAGGGCATTCCCGGAAACACTTATACTCTTGTAGTAAATACAGAAAATCATATATTTACAGCTCAGTCAACCATGCCACCTGAACCTGTTATTGATTCTATCAAATTCGAGCAAAATGAAGATGAGTTCAGAGTATTTGACGTATTATTATATACACAGGAACCTCCGGAAGACAACTATTACTATTGGGGTCTTATGAAAGACCGCTATCCAATTACAACAAGTCTGGACAAATTGCGGTTTGCAAATGATGATCTGATAAACGGCAATTACTTGTCAGGGCTGAAAGTTCATGCTATTGAAGCGGAACCGGGAAATCGTGTAACCCTGATCATGGCATCAATTCCCAAGGATTATTTTAACTATTGCCTTTCAATATTAAAAGAAACAAAATACAGCGATAGCCCGTTTGAACCCGCCCCGGCAAATCCGGAAACAAATATTAAAGGAGGTGCTTTCGGGTTTTTCCATGCATACTCTGAGACAAGAAAAACGAGGATAGTGAGGAGTATAAACTAATGTGAAAGTAAAATCCGTCCTAGTTCCCTTCCTCAAACTTTTTCAAACCGGTATCCAGAAAATCAATATATTCCCTGGTATTCAAATTATAAGACATTGGAGGGACCAGTACATTCTCATCAAAATCAAGTATAACGTAATAGGGTTGTGAGTTTATTTTGAACCGGGAAATTTGAAAATCTGCATTCTTTTTACCTATAGTCTTTTTTATCTTCCCGTCGTATTCAGACGTAATCCATTCATCCTCAGGCAACTTTGTACGGTCATCAGTATAAAGAGCAATAATTACAAAATCCTCTTTTAATCGTTTCAACACCTCAGGATCAGACCACACTTTTGCTTCTACTTCTTTACAATTGCTACATGCATGGCCTTTGAAATCAAGAAACACCGGTTTGTTTAATGCTTTTGCACATGCAAGGCCCTGCCGGTAATCAAAATAGCCTGTTAATCCGTATGGTAAATGAAGGAAATCAGTATATTTTGGTTTCTCACATAATATCTTTGTTTCATTTGTGCCAAGGGTAACAAGAGGCAGTGAAGTCTTCAAAGCAGTTGATGAAATATCAAATTTCTGTGCTTCCTTCGGTGGCAACAATCCGGAAATAGAATTTAGTTGAGCACCAAATAACCCGGGAATAAGGTAAACCACAAAAGTAAAAGTAGCCAGCACTAAAACCAGTCGCGGCACACTTATGTAAGGGACATCGCTATCATGAACAAATTTAATTTTCCCAAGTAAATAGAATCCCATTAAAATAAAAATCACTATCCAGAGAGCAATATAAATATCCCTGCTCATAATACCCAGATGGTAACCCTGATCGATAGTTGAGACAAATTTTAAACTAAAAGCGAGCACAATAAATCCAAGCACAACTTTAACAGAATTAAGCCAGCCACCTGATTTAGGTAAACTGTTTATCCATGATGGGAAAATAGCAAAAAGAGTAAAAGGCAAGGCAAATGCTAAAGAGAATCCGAACATACCCAGGACAGGTTCAATAACCTCGCCACCTGCTGCCTCCACCAAAAGAGCACCCACAATAGGACCGGTGCAGGAAAATGATACCAGAACAGTAGTAAGTCCCATAAAAAATGCAGCTATAAGCCCTCCTCTATCAGCATGTTTATCTGCCTTATTTAATAATTTGTTAGGTAAAATCAGTTCAAACATTCCGAAAAACGAAGCTGCGAATGCTATAAAAAGCAGAAAGAATATCAAGTTAGGGATCCAGTGTGTACTAATATTACGGGCAAAATCAGCACCCGCACTTGTAAGCGATACAATAAGACCTATTAATGTATAGATAATAATAATCGAAAGCCCGAAAATAATTGCCTGGGCAAGTGATTTACCCCTGCTTATATCACCACGACTAAAAAAAGCAACCGTCATTGGTATCATCGGAAATACACAAGGAGTTAGAATACCGGCAAAACCTGCAAGTATTGACAGAAAGAAGAATCCTAATAGTGATGACATGTTACCTGATGATTGAGACTCAGAATAGTCAATTGTAGTCTTAGGTTGTGATACATCAATTGGTTCAAGTACAAATTCAAACTCTTCATCTTTTGGAGGCAGGCATCTTTGATCATCACAACTCATAAATTCAACGCTTCCTGAGATAGTAACAGGTTCGTCTGAAATTAGTTTAACCTTTTGAATAAAAACCGCTTTATCACTAAAAAGCTTAAGGTTCATATCAAAGCTGGAATCGTATTTCTCTTCTGGTTCAGATATTTCTTCTACGTTTCCAACCAACTCAAAATTATCTGATTCGTTTATGCTGAAAGAAGTAGGTATCGGTCCACCATTTGGGATATCCTGCGAATATAAATGCCAACTGTTCTCAATTGTAGCAGTAAAGACCAATTCATACTGCATTTCTCCTGTTTTGTTATAAGCAAATTTCCAACTAACCGGATCGAGAATTTGCGAAAACATTGTATTTGAATAGAATAACAGAAACAGAACCAGTACTAAAGTGTAATTTCTTTTCATCATTTACTTAATGATTTCGTCACCAAATTTGTCGAAGAAATGATATTCCAGGAAATTATAAGCTTGCATTTCTCTAATTTTTATTCTGCACTTATATTTCACTCGCCATGTTAAACGCAATGACCAAATACCTTTAGTTAAATAAGCTGCAATAATAGGATGAACTTTAATTGTGAGTTTTGACGATTTATGCTCTTTTACAATATTACCAATCTCATTCTCGATTTTTTCAGCAAACAGTAATGTAGGGGAAATTTTTCCTGTACCATGGCATGCAGGACAATGTTCTATTGTAGTAATATTCATCTCGGGTCTCACGCGCTGACGGGTAATTTGCATAAGTCCGAACCTGCTTAACGGCAAGATATTATGTTTTGCACGGTCTCCCTTCATTTCTTCTTTCATCTTCTCATACAACTTGTTCCTGTTTCCGGCAGAAAGCATATCAATAAAATCGACAACAATTATCCCACCCATATCCCGCAAACGCAACTGCCTTGCTATCTCAATAGCAGCAGCTATGTTAACTTCCAGGGCATTTGTTTCCTGATCATTTCCTGATTTTGAACGATTTCCGCTATTCACATCTATAACGTGTAAAGCTTCAGTGTGTTCAATAATAAGATAAGCCCCGTTTTTAAAATTAATCGTTTTGCCGAAAAGAGCCTTAGTTTGTTTAGTAATTCCAAACTGGTCAAAAATTGGAGTTTTACCCATATAAAGATTAACGATCTTTTCTTTCTCAGGCGCAATCGTTTTAATATATTCTTTCACTTCCCTGTAGAGAGAATAGTCGTTTACATTGATACTGGAAAAACTAACATTCAGATTATCACGAAGAAGAGTAGCTGTACGGTTAAGCTCTACTATCATCAATTTCGGGAAAGAAACTTCGCTAAGCTGAGAAAAAGCTTTTTCCCATTTAACAACCAGATCACGTAATTCTAAATCAAGAAGCGCCACTTTTTTACCAATAGCAGCAGTTCTGATTATCACCCCATAATTCTTTGGCTTAATACTTTGCAGAAGAGTTTTTAACCTGTTTTTTTCCTCGGGTGATTCCATCTTCTGAGAAACAGACACCTTATCAGAAAAAGGCATAAGTACAATATTCCTGCCTGCAAGAGATATTTCAGAACTCAGTCTTGGTCCTTTTGTTGAGATAGGTTCTTTTGTTATTTGAACCATAATAGGTTGGCCAACCTTCAGCACATCACTGATTTTCCCATTTTTATCAATATCCTGTTCTCTTCTGAACCTGTATAATGAAGGGACTTTACCTTTACGACTAATAGCTGTATCGAGATATTTTTTCAATGAAAGGAACTGGGGACCAAGGTCAAGATAATGCAAAAAAGCATCCTTCCCATACCCTACATCAACAAATGCAGCGTTCAGTCCGGGCATTATCTTTTTTACTTTTCCAAGATAAATATCACCAACTGAAAATTTAAGATTAGTCTTTTCCTTCTTAAATTCAACTAATCGATTATTCTCAAGAAGGGCACTATTTATCTCAGAGGGAGAGTAACTAATTACCAGATCCTGGCTCACAATATCCTCATGTTAAATTATCAACTACACTATTTCCTACAATACTACAACTAGTTAAACCTAAAGGCTAACAAACCTTTAGGTTAAATAGTAAAACTCATCAATAAATGAATTAGGAAACGGAAGATTATTTCCGCTTTTTATGCCTGTTTTTTCTCAGGCGCTTCTTCCGCTTATGGGTTGACATCTTATGTCTTTTCTTCTTCTTTCCGCTAGGCATAAATTCATTAATTTGCGAAGTAATGTTCAGGAATTCCTTCTAGTGTTTAACATTATTCTTCACCTTACCAACAAATGTTTTTGAAGGCTTAAAGGCAGGGATGAAATGCTCAGGAATAATTATTGTAGTATTCTTAGAAATATTCCTTGCAGTTTTTTCAGCTCTCTTTTTCACAATAAAACTACCAAATCCACGAAGATAAACATTTTTATCTTTCACAAGTGAATCCTTAACAGTTTCCATGAAAGCTTCAATTGTCTTTTGTACTGTTACCTTTTCAATACCGGTATTCTTCGAAATTTCGTTTACAATGTCTGCTTTTGTCATTTTTTAAAATCTTTAGTTATCAATATTTTACATCGGTTTCGATATCAAGTGTGCAAATATAAAAGATTTCCAACAATAAACGAAATACTTAACTATTATTTTTACTATTTTTGTAATTAAAAAAGAACATGTAGTCTGTAATCGGCAATCTACAATCGACAATTGGTAGTCAGGAAGCAAAGGAAGATAGAATATACATTTTAATCATTTACGCATTTACATATTTACACATTTAATTATTCAATCATTTATTATTATGTCAATAAACAAAGTAATTTTAGTAGGTAATGTTGGAAAAGATCCTGAAGTCAGATATCTTGACAGCGGTGTAGCTGTTGCCAACTTTCCTTTTGCAACAAGCGAAACATATAAAAACAAACAAGGCGAAAAGGTTACAAATACTGAATGGCACAATATTGTTATGTGGAGAGGGTTAGCCGAAGTAGTTGAAAAATATGTTAACAAGGGGTCTCAGCTTTACATAGAAGGAAAAATCAGAACACGGTCGTACGATGACAAGGATGGAATTAAACGTTATATAACAGAAATTATTGGAGACAATATGCAAATGCTTGGTCGCAAAGGTGACAGGAGTAGTATTCCTCCTCCTTCTGAAGAAGACGTTCCGGTTGCAAAATCTGACATTAAGGATGTTACAACATCCAATATGGACAAGGCCACTGGTAATTTCGATAATAAGGATACTTCAACCACTGAAGAGAATGACGATCTCCCATTTTAATAAAGCAAATAGTTTATTCACATATATTCATTTAGTTTGGAAACAGATGATCCTTATTCGTGGTTGCACCTAATAAGCAGCAATATTACTTTCCATCCTTTTAACCCCATTTTTTTTATCTGGTTAACAGTACTGATCCTGCTTCTTATATGTTCAGCATTAATCTCCGGATCTGAAGTGGCATATTTTTCACTTTCACCTTCAGATATAGATAAGCTCAAACATGAAAAAAACAAGAAAACTAACCGTATCCTGAAATTAATTGACATGCCCGAAAGGTTGCTTGGATCTATTCTCATATCCAATAATTTTGTTAATGTCGGGATTGTAATCATATCATACTACATTATTAACAAAATAGTGGATTTGTCTGAAGCCAGGGTAATTGGGTTTGTTTTACAGGTTGTAATTATCACCTTTCTACTCTTGCTATTTGGAGAAATTCTGCCCAAAATTTATGCAACACAATTTGCAATTAAATTTGCCAGGGTAATGGCTATGCCTCTCACAATTCTTGATAAAATTTTTAAACCAATCAGTCTGGTTCTAATATCATCAACATCCATTATTCAGAAAAAATTTTCCCGTTTAAAGGAAGATATTTCTATGGATGACCTGTCTGAAGCTCTTGATCTTCCATCAACCGAAATAACTGAAGATAAAGAAATTCTCAAGAGCATTGTCCGATTCGGCAATATTGATGCAAAAGAAATAATGAAAGCAAGAATGGATATTTTTGCAATTAATATTGACACAAAATTCACCAGGGTTCTGCCAGAAATTATCTCTTCAGGATATTCAAGGATACCTGTTTATATAGAATCGCTCGACAACATTAAAGGAATATTGTATATAAAAGACCTGCTTCCCCATATGCATAAACCAAATACTTTCATGTGGCAATCTCTTATTCGTTCACCCTATTTTATACCGGAAACAAAAAAAATAGATGATCTTCTTGAAGAATTCCAGACAAAAAAGATCCATATGGCAATTGTTCTGGATGAATATGGAGGGACATATGGATTAATAACACTTGAAGATATCCTGGAAGAGATCGTTGGTGAAATCACAGATGAATATGACGAGGAGGAGATAGCTTATAAAAAACTTGGTGAAAATGTTTTTCTTTTTAAAGGGAAAACACAACTTAATGATTTTTATAAGATAACCGGATCAAAAATTAATGTTTTTGATAAAGTAAAAGGCGAAGCTGATACACTTGCCGGACTTATTCTTGAAATAAAAGGGGAAATTCCTATGAAGGATGATGTTATAAGGTACAGTAATTTTGTATTCAATATTACATCTGTTGATAACCGTCGTATTAAGGAAGTAAAGGTAAGGTTTGAAGGTTTCTCAAAGACTAATAATGAATAAAAACGATAGCATACCAACTATACTATTTCTGTTAACTTTGTTATTATTGGGGAGTATGTTTGGCGGAACAGCATGTAAAAAACAGATTTTCCCTAAACCACGGGGATATTTCAGGATCGACCTGCCTCAAAAAAACTACCAGCTTTTTGATTCAGTATGCCCTTATAGTTTTGAGTACCCTGTTTATTCAAGGATAGAAGCTGACATTGATCTCAATACCGAACCATGCTGGATAAACATATTTTACCCGGCATATAATGCTAATATCCATATTAGCTATAAAAAAATTTACAATAACCTTGATGAGATGATTGAAGATGCTCATACATTAGCTTATAAACACACCATTAAAGCTGATGCTATAAACGAAGAAATGTTTCAAAATCCTGAAGAAAAAGTTTTTGGTATATTGTATGATATTCAAGGTGATGCTGCTTCATCTACTCAGTTCTGGTTAACAGACAGTACAAATCATTATTTAAGAGGCGCTTTGTATTTCATGGTTGAGCCTGCTAAAGATTCTCTAGCTCCTGTAATAGCTTTTATCAAAGATGATATTATACACATGATAGAAACTATGAGCTGGAAAGAATAAATTACGGATTTGGTGATATTTTTTTAACTTGCCAGTATATCTGAGAAAAATGGATGCTTTATCATGGGAATAATCCTGAAAAAAAAACTGAAAGATGGAAGTCTGCTTGGGATGTGGGAGATAACTGAAGATGCTAGTGTACTTCTTAGCCAGGTTAAACTTTCCGATACTGAACTTGAACGTTTTGACGGATTCCTTAGTCATGCACGAAAACTTGAATTCCTAAGTGTACGTGCACTATTAGCAAAAATGATTAACCCTGATGCAAAAATCATATATAATGGTAATCAAAAGCCTTACATTGAAGATGGGTCCCAAAATATTAGTATTTCTCATTCAAAAAATATCACCTCCATTCTCTTGAACAAAACAAAAAGAGTTGGAATTGATCTTGAATTTATGTCCCACAGGATAAGGAAAGTTGCTCATAAGTTCATAAACGATAGCGAATTAATCAACAAAAATGATTTTACTGAAAAATATCATCTTTATGTTCACTGGTGTGCGAAAGAAGCACTATACAAAATATGTGACAAAAAAGATATTAATTTCAAACTAAATTTATTCATTAAACCATTTCCTGTAAATAATAAAGGTGTAATTAAGGGAAAAGTTAACAGTGATATGATTAACGAAGAATTTGATTTGAACTATTTTAAATATGATAATTATGTTATCGTTTATACGAGTAAAGTTTAATTTATGATCTACGATTGGATAGTTAAGCAGGTTTTAAACGGGAAAAAAATATTTACTCTTCTTCTTGATCCTGATGAGTACAATGACCGGTCGCTAAGGTACACCTTAATAGAGGCAGGTAAATCAGCAACAGATTTAATTCTCGTTGGTGGAAGCCTTATAACTAATCCTATCGCCCCATTTATTCAAAAAATAAAAGAAAATTCAGAAATACCCGTTTTGCTTTTCCCGGGTAACTTGCTTCAAATCAGCAGTAATGCTGATGGGATATTATTTTTATCTCTGATCTCTGGTCGAAACCCTGATTTGCTCATCGGTAATCATGTTGCATCTGCTCCAATGATAAAAAGTTCGGGTATGGAAGTAATTTCTACAGGGTACATCCTTGTTGAAAATGGAAGATCCACTTCGGTTGAATATATCAGCAATACAAATCCTGTTCCGGCTGATAAACCGGATATTGCATCAGCCACAGCTATTGCCGGAGAAATGCTTGGTTTAAAGCTAATTTATCTTGAAGCCGGAAGTGGTGCACAGCATCCTGTAAAAACAGAAATGATCACCCGTGTAAAAAAGAATATTAAAGTACCTCTTGTTGTTGGCGGTGGTATCAGAAATCCTGAGGATGCCAAAAATATCCTAAATGCGGGTGCTGATATTATTGTGATTGGAAATGCAATTGAGAAAGATACTTCCTTCCTGAAAAAGATAAGTTATATCACAAAGAATTGGGGTTTATAACTTAATTACACTTAAGTACCTCATCAATTTGGTATTTAGCACCCTCAGCATAGTCACCAAACAATGCTTTTTTAAAGGCAATACATGCTTCACTGGTATTACCCAAACCAATATAGGCATTCCCCATCTCGTAAAATATCCCTGCTTTCTCAACATCTCCACCCTTTTCAAATCCTTCAGCTCTCTTAAGTGTTTTTACTGCCAAATCGTATTCCTTCTTAGAATTATAAATTTTCCCCAACTGAAAATATACCGTTGGATTTTCTGATCCATATTCAACAGAACTTTCAAACCCAGCTTCAGCTTCAGTCATATTCCCGGCCTGGAGAGATTTAACAGCTTTATTAAAATAATAAGTTCTGAGCACCTGCTCAGCCGTATTTGCTGTTTTAATATCGTTACTGGCAAACCCAACCTCAATTGTTTTTGAAAGGGAAGCTTTCATATTTGCCTCATCACCAAGACCTTTATAAATTAATCCTTTGGATAAATATGCTTTAGTCAGGTTAGGGTTCAATTCAACAGCTTTATCCAGGTTTTTTAATGCTTCCTGCGGATTTTGTTTCATTAGTGAATTCCCCAGGACCATATAGAGTTGTGGAACGATTTTTTTTGCTTTTGCCTGAATACTGCTATTATTGTATTTCTTAGCTATCTCTTCGGTTTCTATAAACCTTTCAATAGCTTCTTCCATTTTTTTCTGCTTATACGATTCCATTGCAATTTTATAATACAAACCGGGCAATTGGGTTTCAGCAAGAACACGAGTTTCCTCTGCTTCATCACCCACAGCATCACTTAATTTGATGCATTTATTAAATGCTTCAATTGCACCTGCGGGATCAGATTTTATTAACTGTGCTCCTTCATTATAGGCTGAAATTGCATCGTTGTTTGTCTGCGAAATTCCAGTAAACGGAACCAAAATAAAAACTGACACAATAATTAAAAATAGTTGTTTATACTTCATCATAACAAAAAATTAATTAAACATATATATACATATGAATGCAAATATAAAAAAAAGATGTTTTAAAACTAATATTCAATAAAACAGGTTTTATTTTTATACACAATAATTATTCCAAAATACATGGATAGTCAGTTTTCTCATATGCAATTTTCTTATTCTCTCTTGCCAGTATAACCATTCCTTCTCTTTCATATATCCTGCTTAATCCTGCATATGCCATAGCAATATAGGTATCTACACGTGGCTTGAACATAATAGCCATCTCAATACCTTTTATATATAATTCTTTAGACACTTCATAGTTCTCGCTAACGAATTCTTCTATCATCCCATTAAAAATCAATTCCATCATTTGTACAAAATCATCCGATTTCTTTTGCTGTTCAAGTTCTGGAATTAATTCAGCCGCTTTTTCATAGTCATTAACAACAAAAAGATTCAAAATTAAGTGAACAAGATAAAAATTGTTATCCGGGTATAATTCATGCAGTCGTTCTGCATAATTCAAAGCCATTTGAGGATTGCATTCGTAACTCAAATAAATATGATGCAAAAAGAACAGCCCCTCGGCTTTCATGAAAGCTGAATTATTGGCTATCCAATTAAGTTCCTTTAGCCCTTCGCTCCGGCTGCCTTTGTGAAGAAATATCAGTAAGGGTTTATATGCCGGATGAGCTTCAGGATACGCTTCAATATAATAACTATACAGACCCGTAAAAAATTTATACTCTTCAAAAGTATCTTTTAATTTAAAAGCTTTCACTACACGCCTGTAGGAGTAAGGAATATGTTTTATTACTCTACCAATCTGATCATTATCAGCATAATACATCATTTGCATTGCATGAGCAACAAGACTAAAGAAACTGCCTTCAATATAATCATCCTTGCTTTTCATCACCTCTTCAGATAATACTGAACTTTTTTTCATCTTTTGGATAAACATATTCACTGCATCTGGATCGTTTGGATTAAGAGGTGCATTTCTCCAATAAATGTTTAGCCCACCGAGAAATGGACCAACCGGATGGTTTGGACTCATATTTTCAATTATCCGGAACAGGGAATCAGCTTTTTCAAATTCGTAATTATACATATAGTCCAGTCCGTGCTTTATTCCGGACATCATTTCTTCATCCCCTATAAGCCTGTCCTGCCCCACTGATACTGAGAAAAAAACAGAAGTTAGTATGAAAAAAACCAGAATACTTCGCATCGTAATTAAATTTTCGGTAACTATTCATTCTTCCCTCTTCACCCCATTTCCTCATTTCCTCATTTCCTCATTTCCCCATCTCCTTCTCTTGCCTACTCACCTTACTCACCAACTCAACTACTTACCTTTTGTTCACTTTTAACTTCTTCTCTTCTCAACTTTAGTTCACTTTAGGCACTTTTAACTTTAGGCACTTTTATTTAACAACCTCCTGTATCGGATCGGCAGTACTCGCATTTGGGTAAGAAATATTAAGCATATAGGATAATGTAGGCGCTATTTCGATAATATCCACCCTGCGATGAATTACTTTCCTAAGTACTTTCCATCCATACCAGATAAGCGGTACATGGGTATCATACGACCAGGCAGAGTTATGTTCAGCAACATTCCCATTCTCTTCAATCCATCCCGGTTTCAGATTGATAATTACATCTCCCGACCTTGCCTGATTAAAACTATTCCGGATCTTTTCATTAATTCCACCCGTGAATTGTGTTGTTTGCAAAGTTGAAGATGTAACCGTATTAGCAATACCAGAAAACTGGATAATAAAACCAGCTACCTTGATCTGAAAAGCTTCAAGTGATAACCGGGAATCTTCAATTAAATTGCGATTAAGGAAGATTTGCTGTCCATGATAACCAAGCACCCAGTCACCTTCACCATAGGTAACATTTAAATAACTTTTTAAAAGTGAAATGGCTTTTAACGAAGCAAATTTGCCTGTAGCAAGACCTTTGTTTTCTAATAACTCGGGGGAAGCAGATATTCCATGTGCAGCAGTAAGATAAACCAGAATGTTCTCCTTTCCAAAAGTATCTTCAAGGAAATCAAGTAAATGTGCAAGGTCCCTGTCCAATACAAGGAAAGCATCTTCCATTTCTACTGAATTTGGTCCAAAAGCATGTCCAATAAAATCCAATACCGAAAAACTTATATTGATCATATCAGTAATATCATCCTCCCCAAGTTCCTCCTCCAGTATTGCTGTAATAGCAAAATCTTTAATGTATGTATCACCAAAAGGTGTGCATCTTAACACAGAATAATCTCTTTTATTCCTGTCTATCCTGCTAAGTATATCCAGATCGTAAGGAAAATTATTCTGATTTTTTATTCCTTTTTCATATCGACTTGTATCCGGCTGACTTTCTGTATATTCACCAATCGGAAAAAGAGGTTTCCATATCTGTTCAAGATAAATATCGGGTAAAGCTTTATTATTGAATTCATTAACCCAACCAGGTAAAGAGTCTAAATAGAAACTGCTGCTCATCCATGAACCGGTCTTATCATCATACCAATAAGCAACATCAGCCATGTGCCCTGTTGATAGAATGGCAGAATGAGGATCCATACCAATACCTATTATTTTGGAACGGGAATTATTAAATATTTTAAGTTCATCAGAAAAGGTAGAAGGCAACAGGTTTGCAGGCGAGTTTTGCCCGGTTTCAAAACTACCACCAACAGGTAGCATCTGTGCATCAGAAGTGGCACAAATCTTTTTATTCATCAACCTGTTAAACCATTCGTCAGAAACAATACCATGTTCAGATGGATATGAACCGGTGGAAATAGTGGAATGTCCCGGAGCTGATTGTGTGAACAGATAATTGTAGCGGGCATTCCTGCATAAGGAACCTCCATTAATCAGCCTTTTGAATCCATTGTCACCTAATTTATCCCAGTACCTCGGCAGGTATTCATATCGCATCTGTTCAATCACAATTCCAACTATTAACTTTGGCTTCTCGGAAGGGATCTTCGGTCCTGACTGGGCTGCTGTATTAAATAAGGATGTGAAAAATAAAAAAGTAAGACAAAAAATATTTCCGGTTTTGCGCATTGTTAATGATTTAAGATTTTTTCTATTCTGATTTAATAAACTTTTTAACCCATACCTTGTTGTTATTTCTCAGGCGAATGAAATAGATACCTCCACTTAGTTTACTCACATCAATATTAACTACTGTTCCCCCATTTGGGATATTGATCTTATCAATGGTTTTTAAAATTCTTCCATCAATACCAATTATTTCAATAGTAAATATTCCGGGCTTCTCTGGTTTTATTTCTGTAAACAATATTCCGGACACCGGATCGGGGTAAAGATTCAGCATTTGCTGCTCATCAAATATTTCTTCTGATATCCCAAATCCTATTGGCACCAATTGTATAGAAATGTTTGCTGTTTGATAGTTTTTTACACTGATACTGTCAATTCTTTTTTCCTGATACCCGTCTGATGTGATCTTTAAATTATATATCCCTTCATTAATTAATCTGAAGTACTTTCCTGTAAGGGAATCAGAAAATACCTGGGAGCTATCCTGCCCCTGATCATGTTCATTAACCCAGACCTCAGCTTTTAATGGTTGCCCTGTAACAGAATCGGTAACTTCGCCATGTATCCCATACAAAGCCTGGGAGATATAATTTAGAAACGATCGGTAGTTATAATTCCAAAGATTATCCAGGTCATTTACAGGAGTTGTTTTTGTATTATCAAGTTCAATTGTTACCTCTCTACCCTGAATAAAATAGGTTACCCAATCCTGTCTGCCACCGTTGATCAAATACCAGTCAGCACCATTAGTAATCCCATTATCAAAACCTGTCATGTAACCTGTACTATATTGATGAACTGTGTCGGCATATTCGCGGGAAATAAATTTGAACCATAAATCATCAGCGTGCAATCGGTACCAGGTATCCCATGGATAGTTCACCACTTCGGCTCCCGAGTGAAAATTTGCCGAGATCACAAAATTGTGCTTTGTCATAAACTCCATCATTGAAATTGTTTCCGGCTGGTAATCATATCCATCCGGATGCGGACCATCTTGCGGATCAGGAAAGTTCCGGTTCAGATCTACTGAATTTGCATTCCGGCGGGTAGAACTATAAACGGTATTGTTACCACCGGCATATGTGCCATCAGGATTTGCCAGGGGATTAATCCATATCTGAAGACTGTCAATGAGAGATGTAATCCGTGTTTGGCTGGAATAATTCTCAAGAAGGTAATCTATCAATCTGAGCATCAGGATATATCCTCCGGTTTCATCACCATGCATTGTTGAAGTAAGAAATACCTCAGGTTCTTTTTCGGTTTCGATAACGTTATCTGAAATTTTCAAACCTAACAAAAGTCTGTCCTCAACGCTATACCCGATTGTATCGATTTTGCATATATCGGGGTATTTCGTAACAAAAGCATGCATTAATGAATCATATTCTTCATATGTAGGATAGGTTTGCCAATCCTCAATAACCCCTTTATAATCCCCCGGTTTGCAGTAATAACCAGCAGGCGGAATCACAACATATTCTTTCCCGAGCCCAAGGAATTTGATAAACTCATCTGCATTAGCATTGCATGTAACAACATTGCCATTGACATTAACAACAGAGAGTATCCCGGACAATTTATTAATTAATTGCCGATCATTGCTAACTATTTTAAAATCAACCTCTCCCCTTTCTTCGAGATATTTTGCAGCTTTTAAAACTTGATTGTCCTCTTGTCCATAAACCGGAAACATAACAAACAAAATAATTATAAATCCAAAAAAATATTTTTTAATACTATTCATACGCTACAAAACTTTAAACATTAAATCGAATAAATAAAATATCACCGTCTTCAACGATATAGGTTTTACCCTCAACATGTAACTTCCCTGCTTCACGGCATTTATGTTCAGATCCCAGTGATACAAAATCATCATATTTCATTACCTCAGCCCGTATAAATCCCCTTTCCAGATCACTATGAATAACACCTGCCGCCTTCCGAGCATTACATCCCTCCTTAATAGTCCAGGCTCTGATTTCATCAGGTCCAATCGTAAAAAAGGTTTTCAGGTTAAGTATTTGGTATGCTGCTCTTACAAACTTATTCACACCGGGTTCAGAAAGGCCTACATCTTTAAGAAAATCATTCCTGTCATTTTTTTCCTCCAATTCAGCAATTTCAGCTTCCAGTCCTGCGGCAATAACAAGTATTTCCGCTTCTTCTTCTTTAAGTGCTTCCTTCACCTTACCTACATACTTGTTTCCCGACACTGCTGATTTTTCATCCACATTACACACGTACATAACCGGTTTTGCAGTTAGCAGAAACAAATCTTCAGCATATTTACTTTCTTCATCACTTAATTCCAACGATCTGGCAGGTTGAAAGTTCTCAAGATGATTTTTAATTGTACGCAGAACATCAGCGTTCTTTCCTGCATCTTTATCACCCGATCTTTCCATTTTCTCAATTTTCTCCAGCTTTTTTTCGACAGATTCAAGATCCTTTACCTGTAGTTCGAGCTCTATAGTTTCAAGGTCTCTGACAGGATCAACAGATCCTTCGGTATGAGGAAGATTCTCATCATCAAAACATCTGAGCAGATGGATCAGTGCATCGGCATTACGAATATCATTCAGGAATTTGTTTCCAACACCTTCACCTCTGCTTGAACCCTTTGTAAGACCAGGTATATCTACGATCTCAACTGTTGTTGGAACAATTTTTTCCGTTGGTTGTAACTTTTCAAGTTCCTGAAGTCTGGGATCCGGAACTTTAATAATTCCAATATTTGACTTTATTGCACTGAATGCAAAATTTGTAATTTCACCTTTAACAGGTGAAATACAATTAAATAAGGTTGTTTTTCCTGTATTTGTTATCCCGATTATTCCACAGTTCAATGCCATAGTTGCTTCTTAATATATTAATCAGCCACAAAATTACATTTAATACTGACACAAAAAAAAGTGTGTTTTAGCTTTTTTCAGCCTCAGTTTCATTTTGCAAGCTGTAAATATATTGGTTTGTACTAATTAACCTAATTTGCTGGGTGCTGGGTGCTGGGTACCAAGTCCTGGAATTGAATTAATTATTATTTATTTTCCTATTAATTTACAAAGTATATCTTATATTTGAGAAAGGATTAATTTCAGTATTTATGATCAAAACTACATTATTTGCACTGGTTTTCTCAACACTTGTAATACTTCCGTTACAATCACAAACTCAAGTTAACAGGGAGCCTTTGACCCGTATCCTGTTTATTTTTGATTGCTCACAAAGTATGGCCGGTTTGTGGCAAAATGAAAAAAAGATCAATGTTGCACGTAAATTCCTTTATCAAACCATTGACAGTCTTGAGAAAATCCCCAATGTTCAAATGGCATTAAGAGTGTATGGGCATCAAAGCCCGGTTCCCCCTCAGGACTGCAGTGATACAAAGCTTGAGGTTCCTTTCTCACCCAAAAACGGGAAGAATATTAAACATCTCATGAGATATCTCATACCCAAAGGGACTACACCCATTGCATATTCTCTTGAGCAAGCCGGGAATGATTTTCCGGAATGTGATAATTGCAGGAACATAATTATTTTAATCACTGATGGTATTGAAGCATGTGACGGGGATCCTTGTGAAATTTCAAAACGTCTGCAAAAAAAAGGAATATATCTTGAGCCTTTTATAATTGGAATAGGAATTGATCCACTATTTGAAAAATCCCTGAATTGTGTTGGCACCTATATTAATACACAAAAGGAGTCTAACTTTAAAGATGCTCTTGATCTGATAATCTCAAAAACACTTAATAAAACCACCACCCAGGTAAACCTGCTTGACTCTTTCGGGTATCCCAGCGAAACAAATATAAATATGACCTTTTATGACCTTAATTCAGGAAGGATCATGTATAATTTTATTCATGCAATCAACCACCGCGGAAATCCGGATACATTGTATCTTGACCCAATGATAAGATACAAAATGGTTGTTCATTCAATACCACCTGTAACACTTGATTCAATACGTTTAAATCAGGGGAAACACAACATAATTGCTATTGATGTTCCACAGGGAAATTTAATTATTAAGCCTCCAAACGGCAATCAATTCAGAAATTTAGATTTTCTTGTCAGGAAAGCCGGAGAAAAATTCACTTTAAACAATCAAAAAGTAAATTATTCTGAAAAATACTTAATTGGAAAGTATGATATAGAAATACCAACTCTCCCACGGCTTCTTATTAACGATGTAGTCATTTCTCAGAGCGAAACCACTACTATTCAAATTCCCCGCCCCGGTATTATTACTCTTAATTTTGGTACTGAAGGATATTGTGGCCTGTTTCTGGAAAAGAAAAACAATCTTGAGTGGATCTATAATATAGATACTAAGAACAAGGTAACTAATCTTGTATTATTACCCGGTAATTACCGTGTAATTTTTAAACCCAGAAGTGCAAAAAGCGTTTATTATACTATTGATAAATCTTTTAAAATTGAGCCGGGCAAATCCGGGACTCTCAGGATATTGTAATCAGGAAACAGCTGTAAACTAATAATACATCTATCGTAAAGCATAATTATTCAGAAAGATATTAGGGTGTCAGAAAACAGCTATAGTGACAAAGAACTTCTGCAAATATTTAACGCCGGAGATAATCCTGATTATGCTTTTGGCTTAATTGTTAGACGGTACCAGGAAAAATTATATTGGCATATTCGTAAGATCGTCATTTCGCACGAGGATGCTAATGATGTAATACAGGAAACCTTTATTAAAGCATGGAATAATTTAGGGAATTTCAGGGGCGATTCGAAACTTTATACATGGTTATTCAGGATAGCAACTAATGAAGCTCTCAGTCACCTGAAACGTTCGAGAAGAAAAACATGGATCCCTTTAATCGATTTAGGGAATAAATTAGAAAACACGATGGAGGGGGATTACTATTTTGATGGTGATGAATCACAGTTAAAGTTTCAAAAAGCGATATTAAAACTTCCCGAAAAGCAACGGCTCGTTTTTAATATGAAATATTTTGATGAAATGAAGTATGATGAAATTGCTGAGATACTTGGCACCTCAGTTGGAGCTCTTAAGGCTTCGTATCATCATGCTGTAAAAAAGATAAAAGAATTTTTAACTAGTGATTAAACCATCTTAACTTTTCGCTGTCAAACAATTGCAGGAAGGATCAATAAGTATGGAAACACAAAATGAACAAGAGTTATTCGGGGTAAATAAGAATAATCCTTTCAGAGTTCCGGATAATTATTTCGACAACCTACCGGAAAAGACACAGGTTAATATTCATGCACATGAAAACGCAGTTAGTAAACCTATTACCAGAATTATTGACTATTTAAAGCCACACCTGGCACTTGCTGCTGCTATTCTTGGCTTTGCCCTGATAGGATATACCGGGTTCAGATACCTTATCAACAAGAATTCAGATTCGCAAATCAGAAACCGGGAAATAGCCGAGTATATTGATTTCTACTCGAATGATGTTGACAATACACTGATAATGGAGTTGCTTGAAGAACAAGAACAACAATTTATTGAAACAGATGAGGATTTAAGTGAGGAAATAATTAATTATTTACTTAATGAAAACATTGATATTTATACAATTGCAAATCAATTATAAAACAATTACAGATGAAAAATACTAAAAATTGGCTGTTGTATTGCCTTATTTTATTTTTCCTGGGACCACGTACAGCTTCTTCACAGGATTACAAAAAAATTCAGGAACTCCAGGCGCAAAAAGTGAGCTTTTTTACCAACAAACTTCAATTAACAACTAAGGAAGCACAGGAATTCTGGCCTGTATATAATGATTACCAGGTACGTAAAAACAAAATCATTCAGGACAGGAGAAATACAACCCGTTATTACATGCAGAACTTCAATAATTTATCTGAGAAGGAAATTGAAGAGATAACTGAAAAGCACATTCGTCTTATGAAAGAGGAATCTGACCTGTTAATTACATACCATGAGAAATTCAAAGAGGTTCTTCCCATCAGCAAGGTAATGAAGATATATATTTCAGAAGAACAATATAAAATTTTTCTTCTCCGCCAACTCAGGAACAGACGTGAAAATCAAGGAAAACAAAATTTTTAAAACAATACAAACCGGGGGGTGTTTTCCGGGTTAATCCAGGGCTCCAACAACTTTTTCTACTTCAAGAAGTATTTCACACGATTTAACAAGTTCTTTCATTCTTGTATGATCTGTGTATAAAGGTCTGTCTATTTCAAGAAAATCAACATATTTCCTAATTATCTCCTTTGCTTTCTTTACTCCCTTACCAAACTTATATTCTCTGAAATCCAGAGCTTGTGCAGCAGCCATCAACTCGATACCTAGTATTCCATACGCATTATCAAGTATTTGTGAGTTTTTAATTGCGGTATTCATTCCCATTGAAACAAAATCTTCCTGATCTGCAGCTGCCGGAATAGATTGTATGGATGCAGGCGATGATAATATTTTTTGTTCTACAATTTGCATATCAGCGGTATACTGACTTAGCATCAATCCGGAAAACATTCCGGCTCCTTTTGTAAGGAAAGCTGGTAATCCAACGCTAAGAGCGGGATTATTCAATCTATTCATTCTTCTTTCAGACATAACACAAATCATTGTAATTGCTATTCCGGCCATATCCATAGGTAAAGAAACAGGAGTGCCCTGAAAGTTAGCTCCTGTAAGTTGCATATCCTCCTCTGGAAAAAACACAGGATTATCGCCCACACCATTCAACTCAATTTCAACCTGTGAACGAGCATAAGCAATAGCATCATGGGCAGTGCCAATTACCTGTGGAGTTGATCTCATAGAATATGCATCCTGAACCTTACATTTTATAACTCCATTAATAAGATCTCCATCCTGAATGATTTTCTGAATTGCTTTGGCACTTCGGACAGCACCTTTAAAACCCCTTACCTCGTGCAATTTTGGAGTATATGGTTTCATATTAGCTTTAAGAGCCTCAAGCGACATAGCAGCTGCTATCTCAGCCTGTTTAAGCCAGTTATTAGCGTCATAAATAAATAAAGCACTCATTGCAGTTAATAAGTTTGAACCATTAATAGTAGCTAAACCATCTCTTGCTTCTAATCCGGGAATAACAATTCCAGCCTTTTCCATAGCTTTCTTTCCCTCCATCAACTCACCTCTAAAATATGCTTTCCCCTCACCAAGTAATAACAGGGCAATTTGAGCCATCGGGGCCAGGTCACCCGATGCTCCAACCGAGCCCTTTTGACAAACAAAAGGGGTTACACCTTTATTAAGCATTTCAACCAAAGTTTCAGTAATCACGAGCCGGCAACCTGATCTGCCATTAGCATGAACATTTATTCTGCCCAGCATTGCTCCCCTGACATATTCCACAGGGGCCGGGTCTCCTATTCCAGCAGCATGATTGTATATCAGATATTTCTGAAACTGCTTAACCTGGTTATCATCAAGAACAACTTCTGAAAATTCTCCTATACCGGTATTTACTCCATACATAATTTCATGTGCCTTAATTTTCTTTTCAAGCATTGTCCGGCAAATTTCAATTTTTTCTTTTGCTTCAGGGAACAATTCAACTCTCTCATTATTGCGCGCAACTCTAACAACTTTTTCTATTGTCAGGTTATTACCTGTTATAACTATTGACATAATTTAATATTATTAATTCTTCAGTTTAATACTCAGTTATTTATAATAGTCCACTCTTCCCTCTGCTCCCTTTATTCCCTTTATCCCCTTTACCCTCTACTCCCTTTATCCCCTCTACTCCCTCTATTCCAATTCATATTCTACTTTGCCCAGAAACTCCACAGTTTTACGAATATCATCATACATTACCCTGTCGTTATCAATAAACTGGACTTTTTTGCGATAGTCTCCAACAAATTTCTCCAGGAATTCGGAAGTTTTTAATGGTCTTCTAAAATCAAGAGCCTGGGCAGCATTAAAAAGCTCGATACTTAATATTCTTTCCAGGTTTTCTACAACTTTAAATGCTTTTGTAGCTGCATTAGCGCCCATACTAACATGATCTTCCTGTCCCTGGCACGATTCAATAGAATCAACTGATGCAGGTGTGCAAAGCTGCTTGTTTGCACTCACAATCGATGCAGCCGTATATTGAGGTATCATAAACCCGGAATTCAAACCTGGATTTGCAACCAGGAATGGAGGAAGATTTCTTTTTCCTGAAAGCAGTTGATATGTTCTTCTTTCTGAAATATTCCCCAGTTCAGATACTGCAATACACAGATTATCAAAAGCAAGAGCCAAAGGTTGGCCATGAAAATTACCTGCCGAAATAATCAGATCTTCATCAGGGAAGATAGTAGGATTATCAGTTACTGAATTAATTTCATTACTGAACACATAAGCAACATAGTTAATTGAATCTTTTGAAGCCCCATGAACCTGTGGTATACATCTGAAAGAATACGGATCCTGAACTTCCTTTTCCTTCTGCTTAATCATCTCGCTATCTTTAAGCAGAAATCGAACTCTTTGAGCAGTTTTTATCTGTCCTTTATGGGGTCGTACTTTCTGAATCAGATAATGAAAAGGATCAATTCTTCCATTAAAAACATCAAGTGATAAAGCCCCGATAATATCGGACAATTGAGAAAGTCTAAATACCTTCAAGCTGCAAAACACGCCATAAGCACTCATAAACTGAGTACCATTCAGTAGTGCCAGACCTTCTTTAGATTGTAGTTCAACCGGTTTCCATCCCATCTCGCTGTAAACTTTTTCAGTTTCAACCCGTTTGCCCCTAAAGAATACTTCACCAATACCCAATAATGGCAGACATAAATGTGCAAGTGGGGCAAGATCACCAGATGCACCAAGTGAGCCATACTGGTAAATGACCGGAATAATATTGTTATTAAATAATTCAATAAGCCTCTCAACTGTAGCTATTTGAACTCCCGAATTACCATATGACAATGACTGTATCTTCAAAAACAACATTAATTTAACAATTTCAAGAGGCACCAGATCTCCTATTCCACACGCGTGTGACATTACCAGATTCTTCTGAAGTTTACCAAGATCATCTTTATTAATTGTTCTGTCATATAATGAGCCAAAACCTGTATTTATTCCATAAATTGGTTCGTCACTGCTTTCCAGTTTCTTATCAAGATAAATACGGCATTTAATAATGTTTTGTCTGGCTTGGTTGGATAAGGCCAGATTGAAGTCCTGGCTTAAAATTTCTTCAATCCTATCGAATGATAGTGTATCTGTTGAAATATTATGTGTTTTTCTCATTTAGTAAAAATTCCATAATTTCGTGTTTCAGAATTGATAAAGTACAATTATGATATTTCTTCAATTAACTCATCCAGAGTAATCTGGCTCTGAACACCGGTTTTCATGTTTTTCAGGGTAATTAACCCGTTTTTCATTTCATCTTCCCCAACTAAAGCAACAAATTCTACATTCTTCTTATTGGCATAATTCATTTGCTTTTTTATTTTTACCTTATCGGGAAATAATTCAGCTTTAATTCCTGATTTGCGAATTTCAGCTAATAGAGAAAGACAGTGGATTTCTTCCTTTTCTCCAAAATTCACAAACATAAGGGTTGTTGTAGAGGTCGTTTCTTCAGGAAACTTGTCCATTTTCTCCATCACATCATAAATACGATCAGCACCAAAACTTACACCAACACCTGAAACATCCTTCAACCCAAAAACCCCTGTCAGATCATCATATCTACCACCACCACACAAGCTACCAATCTTCATTTCAGTTGAATTTGCTTCAATAATTGTTCCGGTATAATAGTCCAGTCCCCTGGCAAGTGTTAAATCAAAAACTGGATCAACTTCGAGATCAAAAGTGTTAAGATAGCCAAACATTTTTTTCATCTCATCCACTCCTTTTCTACCAATCCTCGAGTGTAAAAGTATTTTATTCTCTAATTCATTTAGTTTCTCCTCAACAGAACCGGTAAGACCAAGTATGGGCTGTAACTCACGGATAGCTTTTTCCGAAATTCCTTTCACAGCTAACTCTTCATTCACTTTATGAGCCCCAATCTTATCCAGCTTATCAATCGCAATAGTAATAGGAATCACTTTATCTGCTTCACCAATCGCTTCAGCAATTCCACTAAGAATTTTCCTGTTATTTATCCTGATTAATATTTTTATTCCCAACTTTTTAAATATCTCATCAATAATCTGAATCTGTTCAGCCTCATTTAAAAGAGAATTACTGGCAATAACATCAACATCACATTGAAAAAATTCTCTGTAGCGTCCTTTCTGTGGCCTGTCTGCCCTCCAAACAGGTTGTATCTGATATCGTTTAAATGGAAATGTGATCTCGTTCAGATGCTGAACAACAAATCTCGCAAACGGGACTGTCAGGTCGTATCTAAGACCTTTATCAGATATTGAGCTTTTAAGTTTATTTACATTCCTTTCAAGAATTTCATCATCTGATATATCCCCAAGAAAATCACCGGAATTCAATATTCTGAAAAGCAGCCTGTCTCCTTCCTCTCCGTATTTACCTGTAAGAGTAGACACTTGCTCCATAGCAGGAGTTTCAATCGGGAGGTATCCGAAACGTTCGAAAACGTCACGGATGATTTTAAAAATATAATTTCTTTTAACCATCTCCCCGGGCAAAAAGTCACGGGTCCCTTTTGGTGTTAATGCTTCATTTTTTGCCATCAGGCGATTTTTTTTACAGTATACAAAGATAGAAATGTTTTAAAGCCTGTACTTCAAAACCTGCATAACCTTTTCAAATCCCTTGAAAGTAAACCGTCAGGTCTTTTGGGATTAATTGTATGGTAGTTATAAAAATACATTTGTGAATTATCAGCACCAAAAAGCATTTTGTAACAACGACCTGCATCTTCTGAAGTACCTGGTCCCACACTATGTAATACTACAACATTCTCGGTTTTTCCCTTTATAGCCTGTTCCATTTCAACCTCTGACACAATATTGATCTTATAAGGATAATTCTCAGCAATTTTTTCAATAGTATTAATCTCCGGGCTAAGATCATTCTCAAGTACAAAAATTGTTTTATTCTCTAACATCGGAATATTTTTATTGTAATATGTGAGATTTTCAAGCGTCTCCTCATCCGGATTCTCTTTGATCTGAGCTACCCTTTTCTGAATAAACTGAATAATAAGAGGCAGATAATATCCATACTCTTCTTCCTCTTCACTAATCACATAGAGTGGTATTGAACAAAACTCAGGCATTCCTGCAATAGCTTTTGTTTTAGCCCCCAATAATAAATTCAGAAAAAACCATTGTGTATTTGATTTGTCTTTTTGAAAACTTGTTTGAATAGGAACAAGAAAAGAGTATTGTTCATCCCTTCTTTTTTCATTAAACTCTTTTGCTGATACAAATTCGAATTCCGTTATATCCCAAAATTCGTTAACCACTGCTTTAATATGGCTATTAAAAGATGAAAACATATTGTCTTCAAGGACCACCAGAGTTTTTGTATTCATTAATTTTTCGGCATCCCGTGGAGTTGGATAAGTAATCTGGGAAAAAGCATTATGAAGACCTATTAATGCTAAGCAAGTGCTAATTATCATTGTTCTCATGAGCCTGGTTTTTTATTGTTTAATACATTATTATTGAAATAATTTTTCATTTAGCTGGAAAATAAATAGGATTTCTTTCATTAAACTTCCTGATGTACATAAATTTCAGCTGTTTTCTTTTTTTTCTGCCAAGTTGCATGTATTCATCATGAAGTTCGGCATCACGCATAAGAGCCAGGCTGACATTTGAATAATTGTATTCCATTATCTTACCACTCTCAAAATCTAGCATATACTGGCGAAGCTCTGTTTTAGAATAAGTAGAACTCCTGGAGGGATAACGATAATAATCAGAATAGTAACTGCGATAGAAATAGGGATCGTAATACCGTGTTTCATAAGTTTTAATAAAAGCCACAAAATGGCATATTCCTCCAACAATTGTAATACGATGAAAACCATCTTTTAATTGAACATAAAGTACGTCATTTCGTGAATAGCCCCATATATTGTCCTTCTTCATCTCTTTTCTCATTCCAAATTCATCATAATAATAAATAACATCTCTATTCAGTACTTCCTTAAAAAAATCGCCATCATTAAAATCAACTGCTGTCAATATTCTGGCTTTTGGAATAGGATTATTATTACGTACCTGATCAAAATCAAAAAAGACACCTTCGGCAAATTTAAAATCAGGTGTATATTCAATAATATTCTCTCTATTCTGGCTGTAAAGAATAGTTGAAGTAAGAAAAAAAATCCCAATAATATTAATCACTAGTCTATACATATTTAATTGTATCGGAATTTCAATTGTGGCTTGAATATGTCTAATTTCACTATACTTTGCATTTTTAAGTCGGCAATCTTCAGTTGGCAGCCGGCAATCTAAAGACTGGACTGTTTTTACTTTTCAGTCCCAATTTATCAGGAATATGATTAAGTATGTATTATAATTATTTAATTATTAATTACTTAATTGCTGACTGTAGACTGTGGACTGCTGACTATTTACAAAATTATTAATAAAAAATGAAAATTAAGATTTTTTTAACCAATTTGTAAAACTTAGTTCTTCTTTGCTATTAACTCAAATAACAAATTTAGCAATTTTCATTCCTTTATAAAATCAATTATTACAATTATGATATTTACTATTTTTTTAGTATTTTTATTTTTTGAAGATAAAATCAGGCTAAATTGAATTGAAAATATGTATCTATTTCACAACATATACAAATTTTTCACTAAGAGTATTGATAAAAAAGATATATCTGTTAACAGAGATAATTACTTTTTGGTTAATTTCCTTTCCTACTTCATAATTTTCTGGTTGATAATTTTTGGGATAGTAAAAATATTTGATGGAGATTGGTTAGAGGTTTCTATTAATTTCTCCACTGCATTGCTTATTTTCGTTTTTTATAAAATTTTTATCCGCACAAAACAATTATTATTCTTTTCCTATTTGCTTTTTATTGTTATCAATATTTTTCTATTTTATCTTCTTTTCACTTTAAAATCGCCCAGGATATTAACCTGGTTTACACTTATACCACCATTAACAATACTTTTGTTTGGAAGTAAGCGAGGGGGTGTACTTGCAGCAGGGTTACTTGTTATATTTGTTTTTATATTCTTTGTCCCAATCACTTCTTTATCAGCTTTTTTTTATCTTAAAGTCAAGCTGACTTATATAGCTACATATATTTTACTGTTTACGCTGAGTTATTCCTTCGATAGTATATATAAGCAAAACTTAAAAGATTTAGAAACATCTAAGGAAGAAGCCGTTAAAGCAAATATTACCAAGAATGATTTCATATCAAGAATATCACATCAACTCCGGACCCCTCTCTACAATATTGTTGCCCTTGAGAAAATGATAAGTAACCTGAACCCGACAAACAAACATAAAGAATTACTGGATACTCTTATCGCTTCTACGAATAACCTTGTTGATGTTGTCAACAACATTGCCAACCTGCCAGGGATTGATATTAGTTATAAAAAGAGGGAAAAAATAAAATTTGATCTTTCTCCAACCATCTCAAACATAATAGATTCTTTCCCATCTGAAACAAAAATGAATTTCAATTTCCATGTTAATGATTTTGAAAATTTCGATCAAAAAATAATTGGTGATCCGATTCTGGTAAAACAACTTTTATTAAATATTCTTGAAAACATAATACCTGTTAATACAGATAAAAAACCACAAATAACCATTACTGTTACAAATCAAAAAGAAACACCGGATAATATCGAATTGGCTTTCACTATTGAAACTAACCGGATAATCATACTCAACGATGTCACAGATAATGAATTACATATTGGCAAGCAGAATGAGCAATTAATTGATCTTTCAATTTCTGAGAAATTACTCAAAGAGCTTGGAAGGAAATTGGAATATAAAAAAATTAAAGAAAAATCTTTTTTTATTTTCTCACTTGAATTTGAAAAAGTAGTTTATAAAAAAGCTAATGTTATAAGAAAAGAAAAGGTTAACATAATTGATTCAAATATCCTGATAGTTGAGGATAATGAAATAAATCAGCAGATAATGAAATTAAGCCTGATTAAGCTGGTAAAAAGTGTTGATGTTGCAGGGAATGGAAAAGCAGCCCTGGATATGTTCGGACTAAACCGGTATGATGTTATTCTTATGGATATTCAAATGCCAATTATGAATGGAATTACAGCAACAAAAAAAATCCGTGAAATTGAAAAAAGCACTAACACACATACTCCAATAATAGCAATTACTGCAAACGCAATGCTTGGCGATAAAGAGAAATGCCTTTCAGTAGGCATTGATGACTACTTAAGCAAACCATATCAAATGGAAGACCTTCTTGTCAAAATGAAGGATCTTTTGTCATAACATTAAACAGGCCTTATCCCTATCACAAGAATATCATCAATCTGTTCGTACTCATCCCCTTTCCAGTCTTCGATACTTTTTTCAAGAGAATCTTTTTGTTCCTGTAATGGTAATTTATGAATAGTAAGTAACAGATGCCGGAAACGTCTGTACATAAATTTTTTTCCATTTGGACCACCAAACTGATCGGGATATCCATCTGAAAACAAATATATCATATCACCCTTTTTGATAGAAACAGAATGATTAGTGAAATCATTTTGTTCATTCAATAAATGTTTTAATCCAATAGAAAAGCGATCAGCTCTGGTTTCAATCAGTTTGTTATCGCGGATCAGGTATAAAGGATTAAAAGCTCCTGCGTATTCAAGTTGCTTTTCATTTCGATCAAAAACACAAAAGGCAAGATCCATCCCATCCTTTAACAAATAATCCTCCTCATCTCTGTGAAAAGTATTTTCAATTCCTATACTAAGAATGTTTAATATTTCAGCTGGTTTTTCAATACCCTGAACCTTAATAATATTTTCCAGTATCTTAAATCCTATCAAAGACATAAAAGCACCCGGTACACCATGTCCGGTACAATCTACAGCAGACACAAAAACCTTATTATTCCTTTCAGTAATCCAGTAAAAATCACCACTTACAATATCCTTAGGTTTAAATAATATGAATGAATCAGGAAACAACTTTTTGAACATTATATCAGAAGGTAAGAGAGCTTCCTGTATTCTTTTTGCATATTGTATGCTGTCTGTAATGTTTTTATTCTTTATTGCTAATTCCTGTCTTTGTTTTTCTACTTCTCTTGAAGCTATATCTTTTTCAACTAATACTTGATTGGCCTTACGCAGATTCTTGGTTCGATATTGAACAAGAAAATAAATCAGGATAATAAATATTATTCCGTAAATAAAATATGCAATATCAGTTCCCCAAATAAGCGTTTTTACCTGCATATTATTAATATGATACAGAGTATTTTTATCAAATAATAGTGCCGGATTAGAATTAGCAACACTAAGTGACAATAAAACAAACCCTATGTTCAACATCAGTAATCCCGACATGCTTCTAAGATAAAGTTTATTCGTTAATCTGTTAATTATTTATTCTTTATCTATATGACCGTACGCAGTCCTGTTTCACAAAAGCAACTTCAATGCTATTTTTCTTTTATGCTGGCACCTCCGGGGAAAATCATTTGTTTGAATTTTCTTGAAGGCGAATGAATTAAAGCACCCAATTCCAGAGTTTTCCATTTTTCATCAATATTTTTTATTGTTGTATCATCCGAAACAATCACATTTGGCCAATCCCTCTCAAATTGGTTAAGTTTAGATTTCCTTGTTGCATTAACTATAAGACAGGGTGTTTCAGTTATAGGTTTAATTAACCGAATGTCCCGTTCCGGTTCAATGTTTCCAAATGTAACCCATGCAAGCATTGAAACTTCATTTATATCAATACCATAATCAATCATGACAAGAATTTTTATCCCGGGAACAACAATTTTATTCAAAAGATTCTTTCCCGTTTCATAAAATTGTTCTTTTTCGTTTTTCAAGATTGAAACAAATAAAACAGGGATTTTTTTCTTTAAAAGCGAAACATTCACTCCTGAAATTTGTGGTTCCTGTTTAGTTATTTTCACTATTTTATCAATTTCAATTTTGCTAAACTCACTTTGTATTACTGCTGTTTTAGAAGAAGTATTTGTAGCATCAATACACAATTTACTCCCATAAGCCAATTGGGAAGACGAGTGGTCAAGAATATCAAGAGGTCCTTTGCTAAAATGTAAGTCTCTGGATAATTTAACATTATCAAATATATATTTGGCAAGTTTCAGATAATTATGAATATCAATTTCCTCCCCGGTAATTACAATAATTTTTGTAAACATCATCTGGCCTGCACCCCAAATTGCATTCATTACTTTTTGTGCCTGACCATGGAATGCTTTATTTATCTTAATAATAGTCATGTTATGTGCAATCCCCTCCGGAGGCATTTCCATATCCAGAATTTCGGGGATCATAGTCAATTTCATTGGTGTCAGGAATATCCGTTCAGTAGCCTTAATGATCCAGGCATCTTCCTGTGGGGGTATACCAACAATTGTTGCAGGATATACTGCATTTTTTTTATGTGTAATACATGTAACATGAAATTTCGGAAACCAGTCAGGTAAAGAATAAAATCCTGTATGATCGCCAAATGGCCCCTCCCATGTCAATTCTTCTTCAGTGTCGATGTATCCTTCAATAATAATATCTGCCTCATCCGGAACTTCAAGATCATTAGTAATACATTTTACCATATTCACTCTCCTTTTTCGAATGAATCCGGCCAGCATATATTCATCAATATTGTCAGGTAGAGGAGCAGTTGCACTGTAAGCAAGTACAGGATCACCTCCCAGGGCAACAGATACAGGCATTTTCTTTGCAATTGCCTTATATTGATTATAATGGCGTGCACCTGTTTTATGTGGATGCCAATGCATACCTGTAGTAATTTTGTCGAACAGCTGCATTCTATACATTCCCACATTTCTTGTATTATTTTGAAGATCACGGGTAATAACCATAGGAAGTGTAATAAACCGGCCACCATCTTCGGGCCAGCATTTTAATACAGGAAGCATGTTAAGATCCGGTGTTTTGTGAATTACCTCCTGGCATCTTCCCTTACCGGAAATTGTTTTAGGCATCCAGGATCCAAGCGTCTTCAACAAAGGCAGAATTTTAATTTTCCCCCATAAATCTTCCCGGGATTTTGTAAACTGCCAGAAAATTGTTTCAATTTCTTTGCCAATACTATTCAGGTCATTTGTGCCAAGGGCTAAGCACATCCGGTTATTCGATCCCATTGCATTGATCAGGACAGGGAATGCTGTTCCGTTATTTTCAAATAACAGAGCTTTTCCTCCTCCTTCAGATTTAGAAATCCGGTCGGTTATTTCAGTTATTTCAAGTTCCGGGTTAATATATTCTTTTATACGAACAAGTTCATTATTTTCTTCAAGTATGATAATAAAGCGCTTCACTCTAACAGATGTAATTATTATCCAAAAATCAAACAACAAGATACAAAAAAAGACATTCCTAAGAATGCCTTTTTCGCATGTAATAATCAATTTTCAAAGAATTTATTTTTTAAATGCAATATCTTCAATCATTTTTGTTGTAAGTGATTTAGGTCTTTCAATCGGATATCCAAGAGCACGATCCCAGATAATATTGGATACTACTCCAATAGCACGACCGATACTGAAAAGTACAGTATAGAAATCATACTCACGAATCCCATAGTACCATTGTATAACTCCTGATTGAGCATCAACATTTGGCCAGGGATTTTTAGCTTTTCCATGTTCTCTCAAAATATCAGGTACAACCTTATACAACGAGTCTACATATTTAAAGATCGGGTCATCAGGCAAATGCTTCAGGCAAAATTCACGTTGGGCTTCATACCTGGGATCTGTTTTTCTTAACACAGCATGTCCATAGCCAGGAATTACCTGTCCTGAATTTAATGTATCCCAAACAAATTTTTTCATTTCCTCGTCACTTGGTGTTTTACCACCCATTTTGTCCATAACTCCCTGTATCCAGCGAAGCACTTCCTGGTTTGCAAGACCGTGTAATGGGCCGGCAAGACCATCTACCATTGCAGAGATTGCGTAATAAATATCCGACAGAGCACTGGAAACCAGGTGTCCAGTATGAGCACTTACATTTCCACTCTCATGGTCACTATGGAGAATAAAATACAATCTTGACATATCATCATAGGGTTTATCAATTCCCATCATATGTGCAAAATTTGCTCCGAAATCCATATCAGGATTTGGGGCTATAATATCTGCATTCCTATATTTTTTCCGGTAGATATAAGCACCTATCTCAGGCAATTTTGCAAGCAGATTCATAGCATCTTCATATGTTGGGTCCCAATAATCCATTTTGCTTATCCCTTTCTGATAGCCTTTAACAAATTCAGATTCCTTTTCCATTGATAGTACAGCTGCGGAAAACAAAACCATAGGGTGCGTCTCATCAGGATGCGCATCAATGACATCAAAAACATATTTCGGCACTACGCTTCTTTGCCTGAATTCATCTGCTATTTCATTAACTTCTTTTTCGGTTGGCAGGTCACCTGTTAAAAGCAGATAAATAAATCCCTCAACAAAAGGTATTTCTGAACCATCTTTTGGTTTGGGTAATTTTTCAAGCACTTCAGGAATCGTAAAACCACGGAATCTAATTCCTTCGTAAGGATCGAGATATGAAATATCCGTTACCAGGCATTTTATGCCGCGCATACCACCAATTAGTTGATTAATTGTAACATCACCTACAACCACATCACCATATTCTTTAACCAATTTTGTAGTCCGTGGACGCCAATTTTCAATCTTTTCTTGTAATTTTTTCTTTAAATCAGACATTTTTTAGATGGGTTTTTGATTAATAAAATTATTAATTTCACTAAAAGTAAGTGATATTGTCATTAAAACCTAAGATATTTATATGCTTTAGATCAGGTTTAAGATAAAAACCTGAAAATCTTATTTATTATTTTCGCTTTTCTTTTCCTCGTCATCCTGCTTACTTTCCTTTTCCGCTTTTGCATCTTCCGTTTTTTCAGCTATCAGGGTTTCATCATTTTCGCTTTTCTTTTCCTCGTCATCCTGCTTACTTTCCTTTTCCGCTATTGCATCTTCCGTTTTTTCAGCTATCAGGGTTTCATCAGTTTGGATTTTTTCCGGTTCTGTTTTCACACCCTCCTTTTCAACAACCTGATTTTCAGGATCTTTCATAGGTATTTCGCTGCTTCCTTTACTGCCTCGTCTGGTACGTGAGCGTTTGGGTTTTTTATCCTCTTTAGCCGCTAAAAGGTTTTCATTGAAATCAACCAGCTCAATAATGCACAATTCTGCATTATCCCCAAGACGGGACCCGGTTTTTAAGATTCTTGTATATCCGCCGGGTCTCTCAGCAATTTTCGGAGAAACCTCTCTGAATAATTCTGAAACTGCATATTTATCCTTAAGGTAACTAAACACTACCCTTCTTGAGTGTGTAGTATCACTTTTTGATTTTGTAATTAAAGGCTCAACATAGGTTCTAAGTGCCTTTGCTTTAGCAATTGTTGTTTGTATTCTTTTATGTAGAATCAACGATGATGCCATATTTGCAAACATTGCCTCTCTGTGAGCTTTTGTTCTGCCTAAATGATTAAATCCTTTTCTATGTCGCATTTCTCAAAATTCGATTACCTGTTATTCAAAAAAATTATTCCTTATCTAACTTATATTTACTTGTATCCATACCAAAATTAAGGCTCATTGACTTCAGGAGGTCTTCAAGTTCAGTAAGAGATTTTTTTCCAAAGTTTCTAAACTTAAGCAGGTCATTCTTGTTATACTTAACAAGTTCTCCAAGAGATTCAACCTCAGCTGCTTTCAAGCAATTCAGAGCACGAACGGACAGGTCAAGATCAACAAGCTTAGTTTTAAGTAATTGCCTCATATGAAGCACTTCCTCATCAAACTCTTCATTAGTAAATTTTTCATCGGTATCTAAAGTGATCTTCTCATCAGAGAAAAGCATAAAATGATAGATTAGAATTTTTGCTGCTTCTTTCAGTGCTTCTTTTGGAAATATTGAACCGTCTGTTTGTATCTCAAAGATAAGCTTTTCATAATCAGTCTTTTGCTCTACCCTATAGTTTTCAACAGAATACTTTACATTTTTTATAGGTGTAAATATTGAATCGAGAGCAATTAGTCCATATTCCATTTCAGCCGGTTCATTTTCGTCAGAAGGTACATAACCTCTGCCTTTATTAATTGATATCTCCATCTGCAGTTTTACATCAGGTTCTAATCTGCAAATGACATGATCGGAATTCAGAACCTCAAAGCCATTTAAAAACTCTGAAAGATCACCTGCTTTGAATTCAGTTTTACCTGAAATATTCACCAGTATCTTTTCGTTATCAACATCTTCAACCTGTTTTTTAAACCGAATTTGTTTAAGGTTGAGAACCATTTCGGTCACATCCTCCAAAACACCCTTTATGGTTGAAAATTCGTGATCAATACCATCAAATTTAACAGTAGTAATTGCATACCCTTCGAGCGAAGAGAGCAGAATTCTTCTTAGGGCGTTACCTACAGTAATCCCATATCCGGGTTCTAAAGGACGAAATTCGAACTTGCCAAATTTTTCATCCGATTCAATCATTATTACTTTATCGGGCTTTTGAAATGCTAGTATTGCCATAAATCTAATATCTTAAAAAATTATTTCGAATATAATTCAACTATCAATTGTTCTTTGATATTCTCAGGAATATCTTCTCTTTCAGGTACATTTAGAAATTTACCTGTCAATAGATCCTGATCCCATTCGAGCCAGGAAGAGCTAGAATATCTCACAGTCTCAAGGGAATTTATTACTACCTCAAGAGATTTTGATTTCTCACGAACACCAACAATATCACCGGCCTTAAGTAATAATGAAGGAATATTCGAAACCTTTCCATTTACAGTTATATGCTTATGTGATACGAGTTGCCGTGCACCGTTTCTGGTTGGTGCAATACCCAACCGATATACTACATTATCCAGTCTTGATTCAAGCAGTTGCAGGAGCACTTCTCCTGTAACACCTTTTTTTCTTAACGCTTTATCAAACAATTTTGCAAACTGACGTTCCAACACACCATAAGTGTATTTGGCTTTCTGTTTTTCTTTCAGCTGGATTCCGTATTCAGAAGTTTTTCTTCTTCTTTTGTTGGCCCCATGTTGTCCTGGCGGAAAGTTCTTTTTCTCAAAGTATTTATCGGGTCCGTAAATAGGATCGCTAAATTTTCTTGCAATTTTCGTTTTTGGTCCGATATATCTTGCCATTTATATTTCTCTTGTTTTAATTATTAGTTTTCCTCTATATATTAACCTAAACTCTTCTTCTTTTTGGCGGTCTGCACCCATTATGTGGCATAGGTGTAACATCCATAATTTCTGTTACTTCAATACCATTTGAATGTATTGTTCTAATAGCGGATTCCCTTCCTGAGCCTGGACCTTTTACAAACACCTTCACTTTCCTTAAACCATAATCATAAGCTGTTTTAGTACATTCCTCAGCTGCCATCTGTGCTGCATAAGGGGTGTTTTTCTTTGAACCTCTGAATCCCATTTTTCCTGCCGAAGCCCAGGATATTACCTGTCCTGAGTTATTTGTCAAAGAAATAATGATATTATTAAATGAAGCGTGGATATGGGCTTGCCCATAGGGTTCAACCTTAACCACTTTTTTTCGTGAAGTACCTTTCTTCTTAGCCATATTCTAGTCTATTTTGTAGCTTTCTTTTTATTAGCAATAGTTTTCCTTCTGCCTTTACGGGTTCTGGCATTGTTTTTTGTGCCCTGACCTCTTACAGGCATTCCGGTCCGATGGCGAATGCCACGGTAACTGCCAATATCCATTAATCGCTTAATATTCATTTGCATTTCTGAGCGCAACTCTCCTTCAAGCTTGTATTCATCATTCAGAATCTTTCTTATTATATTAAGCTGATCATCAGACCAATCCTTAACTTTTATATCCCGGCCTATTCCAGCTTTATCAAGGATTTTACCTGCATTACTTTTTCCAATACCGTAGATATAGGTTAAACCTATTTCTCCTCTTTTCTCATTTGGTAAATCAACTCCAACTATTCTTGCCATAGAATCTTATAATTAAAAATTATAATAAAAAATCATTATCCCTGTCTTTGTTTATATCTGGGATTCTTCTTATTAATAACGTAAAGCCTTCCTTTTCTTCTAACGATTTTGCAGTCAGAACTACGTTTCTTTATAGATGCTTTTACCTTCATGGTCTATTTATTTTCTTTATTTATACCTGAACGTTATTCTTCCCTTAGTAAGATCATAAGGTGACATTTCAACCTTAACTTTATCCCCGGGAAGAATTTTAATATAATGCATTCGCATCTTCCCGGAAATATGAGCAGTAATAACGTGTCCATTTTCTAACTCAACACGAAACATTGCGTTAGACAGGGCTTCAATAATTGTTCCATCCTGTTCAATTGATTGTTGTTTCGCCATTACTATATTTTTTATGTTTTAATCTCTCATCAATAAACCGGAAAGTAGTTAATACATCTGCTTTCCCGTGATCGATAGCAACGGCATATTCAAAATGTGCCGAGGCTTTATTGTCCATTGTCCGGATGGTCCAGCCATTCGGGTCCTGGGTAATATTTTTCATTCCCATATTTATCATGGGTTCAATACAAATTACAAGTCCTTTTTTCAACTTAATACCCTGTTTCCGGTTTCCATAATTGGGAACTTCCGGTTGTTCATGCAGGTTTCTTCCGAGGCCATGCCCTACCATTTCCCTGACAACAGAAAAACCACCACTTTCAGCATGCTTTTGAACAGCAAAACTAATATCCCCGAGCCTGTTACCATGAACTGCCTTCTCAACACCTTTCTCTAATGATTCGCGGGTATATTTAAGCAATCTCAACACTTTCTCATCTACCTCACCAACCGGAAATGTAAAGGCCGAATCTCCGTAAAATCCTTTATTAATAACTCCACAATCAACTGAAATAATATCGCCTTCAATTAATTCATATCCCGATGGTATTCCATGAACCACTTCTCCGTTTACAGAAGTACAAAGGGTATTAGGAAAACCGTTGTATCCCTTAAAGCCGGGTTCAGATCCATGGTCTCTGATATATTCCTCGGCAATTATATCAAGTTTTCGGGTTGTAACACCAGGCTTGATATATTCCACCAACTCTGCAAGTGTTTTAGATACAAGCAGGTTATTCTCTCTAAGTATCTCAATCTCTCTGTCGGTCTTGTAATGTAACATCAAAGAACGTTTATTAAATTATAGCAGCACTACCTGTTCTGCCTTTTATTCTTCCCGATTTCATTAAACCGTCATAATGACGCATTAACAGATGACTTTCAATTTGTTGTAACGTATCCAGAACAACACCAACCAAAATAAGTAATGAAGTTCCACCATAGAATTGAGCAAATTGTCCGGAAACGCCAAGATTCACTGCAAAAGCAGGAAGTATTGCAACTAATGCAAGAAAAAATGATCCAGGCAAGGTTATTCTTGACATAATCATATCAAGAAATTCAACTGTTTTACGTCCTGGTTTAATTCCTGGTATAAAACCTCCGTTTTTCTTCATATCTTCAGCCATCTGCGTAGGATTAATTGTAATGGCCGTATAAAAATAGGTAAACAACACTATTAAAATGCCAAATACAAAACTATACCAAAATCCATACATATTTGAAAATGCTGCTGCAAATCCTGACACTGAATCTGAAGAGGAATATCCAATAAGCATTATCGGCAACATCATTATTGCCTGAGCAAAAATAATGGGCATAACACCTGCAGCATTAACTTTTAGAGGGATATATTGTCTGACACCTCCATATTGTTTATTTCCTACAATTCTTTTAGCATACTGGACAGGGATTCTCCTTGTCCCCTGAACAAGCAAAATTGTACAGAGTACTACCATAAAAAGGAATACAAATTCAATCAGTAAGCTAACTAACCCACCTGAACCATTTACACGTGTCCCAAATTCAAATACCATAGATGACGGGAGACGCGCTATAATACCTATCATAATAATCAGAGAGATACCATTACCTATTCCCTTATCTGTGATTTTTTCACCAAGCCACATTACAAACATTGTTCCTGTTGTAAGGATAATCACAGATGAAATAGTAAAGAATGACCCTTTAAGCACAAATGCAGATTCAGGAAGTTGAGCATGCAGGTTCAAAAGATATGTTGGGGCCTGAAGTATTAAGATACCAACAGTAAGATACCTGGTGATCTGGTTAATTTTTCTTCTTCCGCTTTCCCCTTCTTTTTGTAATCTCTGGAAATATGGAACAGCAATTCCCATTAATTGTATCACAATCGATGCAGATATATATGGCATAATACCAAGAGCAAAAACCGATGCTTGTGAAAATGCTCCACCTGAGAACATATCCAGCAATCCCATTATTCCCTGTTTTGTTTGCGCCTGCAGATTCTCAAGCTGGGAAGGATCTATACCCGGGAGGGTAACATATTTTCCTAACCGGTAAATTAATAATATACCAAGTGTATAAAGGATCCTGTTACGAAGATCTTCAATTCTGAAAATATTTTTTATTGTATTAATCGCTTTCATTAGAAAGTTATTTTTTCAACAGTACCCTTCATTGATTCAATTGCTTTCTGTGCTGACTTTGAGAAAGCATGCGCTTTCACATCAAGTTTCATAGTTAACTTGCCATTACCAAGAATCTTCACTAAAGTTTTTCCTGATACTAACCCGCCATTTACAAGTGTTTCAATATCTATTTTATCTATTTTATTCTTTTCAGCAAGAGCCTGAATCACATCAAGATTCACGCCTTTATACTCTTTCCTGGTGGGATTCGTAAATCCAAATTTAGGAACCCTGCGCTGCAGAGGCATTTGTCCACCTTCAAAACCAATTTTCTTTGAATATCCCGATCTGGATTTTTGACCCTTATGTCCTCTGGTAGCAGTGCCACCTCTTCCTGACCCCTGACCCCTTCCGATCCTTTTTGGTTTTTTTATTGATCCTTCTGCAGGTTTTAAATTACTTAAATCCATGATAATGAAACGTATATATTATTATTACAATTTCTCAACTTTCACAAGATGAATGACTTTATTAACCATTCCCAATATTTGCGGTGTAGCTTCTACCTCAACAGAGCTTTGCATTTTTTTTAAACCAAGTGCTTCAAGCGTTTTTTTCTGACGCTTTTCACTACCTATTTTGCTTTTTACCTGCGTTACGCGAATTTTTGCCATAACCAAAATTTTTCTAATCTAACCATTAAAAACTTTTTCCATCGAAATTCCTCTTTGCTGGGCCACAGAAAATGCGTCTCTTAATTCAAGCAACGCCTTCATAGTAGCTTTTACCAGGTTGTGCGGATTTGATGATCCTTTTGATTTTGCAAGAACATCCTTAACTCCGACACTTTCAAGCACAGCTCTCATTGCACCACCTGCTTTTACACCTGTACCACTGGATGCAGGTTTAAGGAATACCTTTGCTCCTCCAAATTTAGCTAATTGTTCATGAGGAATTGTGCCATTAATAATTGGCACTTTAATAAGGTTCTTTTTTGCATCCTCAACACCCTTTGCAATGGCAGTTGTCACTTCACTGGCCTTTCCCAATCCGTATCCAACTATTCCATCTTCATTACCAACCACAACAATTGCAGAAAAACTAAAAGTGCGACCACCCTTGGTAACCTTTGTTACCCTCTGGATACCAACAAGTCTGTCTTTGAGATCAAGATCTATGGTTTTTACTTTTCTAATACCGTTCGACATAATTTTAAATTTTTAACCCGTTTTCCCGGGCTGCATCAGCTAATGATTTTACTCTCCCATGAAACAAATATACATTCCTATCGAAAACTACTTGTTTAATTCCATCTTTCTTGCATTTTTCCGCAATCAATTTCCCAACAAGTTTGGCTTGCTCAATTTTTGTGATACCCTTTTTATCTGCAATAACTTTCTCAAGAGATGATGCTGCAAGCAGCGTTTTACCCTGAGAATCATCAATTAATTGAACAGATATCTGCTTGTTACTTCTGAATACAGACATTCTCGGTTTTTCACTCGTACCAGAAAGTTTCCCACGGATACGCATCTTAATTTTTTGTCTTCTTTCACTCTTTGTTAAAGGCATAGTCTACTTAGTTTTACACTATTAAACACTTGCAGCCTTTCCGGCCTTCTTTCTAATTTGTTCACCCATAAACTTAATTCCCTTACCTTTATATGGTTCAGGAGGACGAAATGAACGGATCTTTGCAGCCACCTGTCCAATAAGCTGTTTGTCATGACTTTTTAAAGTAATAATAGGATTCTTTCTCCGTTCAGTAACGGTCTCCACCTTAACTTCCACAGGTAATTCAATAAAAATATCATGCGAAAAACCTAAATTCAGTTCCAGTCTTTGACCCTTTGCTTCAGCTTTGAAACCAACACCAACCAATTCCTGTTGTATCGTATATCCTTTTGACACGCCGGCAACCATATTGAAAGCCAATGAACGATAGAGTCCATGCAATGCTTTATGCCGTTTTTGATCGGTAGGTCTTTCCAGAACCATTTGATCACCTTCAATCTTTACCTTTATGTCTTTGTCTATTTTCTGAGACGATTCACCAAGAGGACCTTTAACAACAATTACATTTTCATTAATTGTAACTGTCACTCCCTCTGGCAATTGGATTGGTAAAATTCCTATTCTCGACATTTATTTAACCTCCTTATACTTATTGCACATAACATAAAACTTCACCACCGATATTCATCTTCTTTGCTGCTTTATTGGTCATTACACCCTGCGAAGTTGAAAGTATTGCTATCCCAAGACCATTAAGCACTCTGGGTAATTTAGTTGCACCTGTATACTTTCTCAAACCCGGACGGCTCACTCTCTTAAGCGCTTTAATGGCTGATTTCTTATTTTCCGGATTATATTTTAAAGCTATTTTAATAATACCCTGAAGATCATCGTCAACAAACTTATAGTTAAGAATATAGCCCGAATCAAAAAGAATTTTAGTTATATCATTCCTTATATTAGAAGCCGGAATTTCAACCACCTTGTTTTTTGCCATTATGGCATTTCTTATTCTCGTAAGGTAATCTGCTATCGGATCTGTCATTTTGTTCTCTGTTTAATTTCTTTATTCCGTTTTTTCCCGGTTACCGGGATAATATAATTTACCAACTTGCTTTTTTCACTCCGGGGATCAAACCCATATTTGCCATTTCGCGGAAAGTAATCCTGCTAATACCAAACTGTCTCATATATCCCTTGGGACGACCGGTAAGACTACACCTGTTATGTAAACGAATTGGATTCGAATTTCGTGGTATTCGGCTTAACCCAACATAATCACCTTCTGCTTTAAGTTTTGCTCTTTTTTCAGCATACTTATCAACAAGCTTTTTACGCTTAACTTCCCGGGCTTTCATTGATTCCTTTGCCATACTAATCTATTTTTTTATGTTTTTAAAAGGCATTCCAAATTCTCGTAATAATGCTAATCCTTCTTCGTCTGTTTTAGCTGAAGAGACAAATGATATTTGCAACCCCTGTATTTTATTAAGCTTATCAAGATTGATTTCAGGAAAAATTATCTGTTCAGTAATTCCAAGAGTATAGTTCCCATATCCATCAAGTTTATTTTTAATACCTCTAAAATCCCTTATACGAGGTATCGTTACCCGAATTAGTCTTTCCAAAAATTCGTACATTCTATCCCTCCGCAAAGTCACTGTAACCCCAATAGGCATATCCTTTCTGAGTTTGAAATTGGATATGTCTTTTTTTGATTTGGTTTGCACAGCTTTTTGACCTGCAATAGCAGTTATTTCATCCACTCCGATATCTGCCATCTTTTTGTCAGCAACAGCTTCACCAATTCCCTGGTTAATTACAATTTTTTGCAACTTTGGAACCTGCATACTTGATTTGTATCCAAATTCTTTTTTCAACGCAGGAACTATTTCTTCGAGGTACTTCTTTTTCAGTGTGAGCGTTTTTTCCATTACTTAATCTCCTCCCCTGATTTTATTGAATAACGCACCAATTTATTATTATCATTATATTTTCTTCCTATCCGCGTTGGGTCACCACTTGAAGGGTCAATTAGCATCAGGTTTGAAATATGAATAGGAGCTTCTTTTTTCACAATCCCTCCCTGAGGATTTTGAGCATCAGGCTTTGTATGTTTAGATATTATATTAACTCCCTCAACAAGAGCACGTTGGTCTTTGCGGAAAATTTCTAATACTCTGCCACGTTGGTCTTTTGATTCGCCTGTTATAACAACAACCGTATCTCCCTTTTTTATGTGCAATTTCTTCTGCATCAGAATATGCTTTTTATAATTATAATACTTCAGGTGCTAAAGATATGATCTTCATATACTTTTCACGTAGCTCCCTGGGAACCGGACCAAAAATCCTTGTTCCACGAATTTCATTCACGGCATTCAAAAGAACAACAGCATTATCATCAAATCGAATATATGATCCATCAGGTCTCCGAATTTCCTTTCTTGTCCTGACAACTACAGCTGTACTTACCATACCTTTTTTGACTTCACCGGAAGGCAAAGCGCTTTTAACTGTAACAATTATCTTGTCACCAATATATGCATATCGTCTACGCGTACCACCCAACACACGAATACAAAGAACTTCTTTTGCACCCGTATTATCTGCAACTGATAATCTGCTTTCTTGCTGTATCATAGCTATTTAACTCTTTCAATTACTTCAACTAACCGCCAGGTCTTATTTTTGCTCAATGGCCTGGTTTCCATAATCTTCACTAAGTCGCCAATATTGCAATTGTTTTCTTCATCATGAGCAACAAATTTACTTGTCTTGTTCACGAATTTACCATAAATAGGATGCTTTATTTTTCGGTTTACAGTAACAATAATAGATTTTTCCATTTTGTTACTTACCACAAGCCCTATTCGTTCTTTTCTCAGATTTCTCTTTTCCATTGAAAATTAACTATTTGGTTCTTCGTTCATTTGCCTTTGGTGCAGAATAGTTTTTAATCTGGCAATTATTCTGCGACTTTCTTTTAATTTCATAGGATTATCCAATGGAGACACGGCATGATTCATTCTTTGCCTGCCCAAAAAATTTTGTTCATTTTCGATGCGTTCAATAATTTCTTTATTGGTTAACCCTTTAATTTCAATTGTATCCATCACTATAATATTGTTTATTCAAAATAATCATTCCGTACAACAAACCGGGTTGTAACCGGTAGTTTCTGCGCTGCAAGTCTGAGGGCTTCCTTTGCAATATTTAAAGGTACACCTTCAGCCTCGATTATAATCCTTCCTGGTGATACAGGTGCAACAAATCCTTCAGGAGCACCTTTCCCTTTTCCCATTCTAACTTCAGCAGGCTTCTTAGTAATAGGTTTATCAGGAAAAATCCTTATCCATATCTGTCCTTCACGCTTCATATGACGGGTAACAGCCTGTCTTGCTGCTTCAATTTGCCTTCCTGTAATCCATGCTTCCTGTAAAGTTTTAATTCCGAATGAACCAAAAGAAAGTGTATATCCCCTCTTGGCATTACCTTTCATTTTTCCTTTCTGGCTTCTTCTAAACTTTGTCTTTTTTGGCTGTAACATCTCTTTTCAGCTTTCGTATTTTAAAACTTTATTATCAATATTTATTTTCTTCTCCTCGGTCCTCTTCTGGGACTCTTAGCTCCGATATTTGGAGAAAGGTCACGTTTACCAATTATTTCACCTTTGCAGATCCATACTTTGATTCCAACCAAACCCACTTTGGTTAGCGCCTCACCCAGAGCATAGTCAATATCCGCCCTGAAAGTATGTAACGGTATTCTGCCTTCTTTATATGTCTCTGTCCGGGCCATTTCAGCACCGCCTAATCTCCCGGAAATCAACACTTTCATTCCTTCAGCCCCCATCCTCATAGTTGATGCAATAGCCATTTTAATAGCTCTCCGGTATGAAATCTTTCCTTCAAGTTGTCTTGCAATATTGTTAGCAACGATAATTGCATCCAGTTCCGGTCGTTTTACTTCAAAAATATTAATCTGAACTTCCTTATTTGTAATCTTCTTAAGCTCTTCTTTCAACTTATCAACTTCTTGCCCGCCTTTACCAATAATTATTCCAGGACGTGCTGTATTAACGGTTACTGTAATCATCTTCAGGGTTCTTTCGATAATTATCTTTGAAACGTTTGCTTTCGCCAGACGCACATTCAAATATTCCCTAATCTTAGCATCCTCAACAAGCTTGACCTTATAATCTTTTCCACCGTACCAGTTGGAATCCCATCCCTTGATTATACCTAACCTGTTTCCTATCGGATTAACTTTTTGTCCCATCTATTTATTATTTGTTGAGAGTTCTTCAGTTAAATTTAAACTATCTAATATCATTGTAACATGGTTTGATCTTTTCCTTATTCTATGAGCCCTGCCCTGGGGTGCCGGGCGAATTCGTTTTAGCATCCTCCCACTATCAACAAATATTTCTTTTATAAAAAGATTACTGTCTTCTACCCTGGCTCCTTCATTTTTATTCTGCCAATTTGCAATTGCAGAGAGTAACAATTTCTCTACTCTCCTTGAAGCTTCTTTAGGACTATATTTCAGCATATCAAGAGCTTTATTCACATCTGCACCCCTGATCATATCAACAACAAGTCTCATCTTTCTTGGAGATGTAGGACAATTCTTAAGAACTGCTACATACTTATTTGCTCTTTCTTCCTTTAGTTTTTCAGCCCTGTCTTTTTTTCTTGAACCCATTTCTTATTCTGGTTTTTTTATTTTATAAAAGCCGGATAAAAATTACCTATCTCTTCCACCATGTCCGCGGAAAATTCTTGTTGGCGCAAATTCACCAAATTTATGTCCTACCATATTTTCTGTAATATAAACCGGAATAAATTTGTTCCCATTATGAACAGCAATCGTATGTCCGACAAAATCAGGAGAAATCATTGAACGCCTTGACCAGGTTTTAACAACTTTCTTCTTACCCAATTCGTTCATGTCCATAACACGCTTCTCAAGCTTATAGTCAATAAAAGGTCCTTTTTTAAGTGATCGACTCATTATATTAGTTAATTAAATTACTATCTTTTTTTCTTTCTTTTAACTACAATATACTTATCAGAATACTTTTTACGTGGTCTGGTTTTAAAACCTTTAGCAGGAATACCATTCCTTGACCTTGGATGGCCACCTGAAGATTTCCCTTCACCACCTCCCATTGGATGGTCAACCGGATTCATTACAACACCCCGTACTCTTGGTCTTCTTCCCAACCATCTGCTTCTTCCGGCTTTACCAGAAATTTCAAGACCATGATCAGCATTTGAAACTGCACCAATTGTTCCCTTACAGGTTACAAGAACTTTTCTCGACTCGCCTGATGGAAGTTTGATAATAGCATACTTTCCTTCCCTTGATGACAATTGTGCATATGAACCGCCACATCTGGCAAGGATTCCACCACGTCCTGGTTGAAGCTCAATATTATGAATGATAGTCCCAAGAGGAATATCAGAAAGATAAAGAGTATTTCCTATTTCAGGACTAACTCCTTTACCTGCTTCAACAGTATCACCTACTTTTAATCCACCCGGTGCAATAATGTATCTCTTCTCCCCATCATCGTAAACCAGTAAAGCTATCCGTGATGTCCGGTTAGGATCATATTCAATACTTTTAACCCTGGCCGGCATCCCTTCTTTATTCCTTTTAAAATCTATTAAACGATACTTTCTTTTATGACCACCACCAAGATATCTCATTGTCATCCTGCCATCATTATTCCTTCCTCCGCTTTTTTTCATTGGACGGATAAGTGATTTTTCAGGAAATGACGAAGTAATATCCTCAAATGTACTTGCCAGTTTAAATCTCTGTCCCGGTGTTACGGGTTTTATTTTTTTTACAGCCATAACAAACTTTAAATATTGCTGTAGAAATCGATTTGATCTCCTTCAGCTAATGTTATAATTGCTTTCTTATATGAATCAGTCTTACCGGTTAAAACTCCAGATTTTGTAAACCGGCTTTTCTTTTTCCCACCATAACGCATTGTATTAACTGACTCAACAGTAACTCCATAAACTTCCTCAATAGCCTTTCGTATCTGAATCTTATTAGCCCTTTTTTCAACCAAAAAACCATAGCGATTATGATCCTCTGTCTGTCTTGTCATTTTCTCAGTTACTATAGGTTTTATTAATATATCCATTGCCAGGTTCTTTACTATGTTGTAAAAATTTTGTTTAAAATATCAAGAGAACTCTCGAAAAGAATCAAAGTTGAGGCTCTCATTATTTTGTATGTATTTAATTCCGAGGCAGTTATAACCTCTGTTCTTTTCAGATTTCGCGATGACAAATATAGGCTTTTATTTTGTTCGCCTAACACGAAAAGTGATTTTTCGTCAGAGATTTTTAAAGCTACATTTAAATCAACTAAATTCTTGGTCTTTGGCTCCTCAAACTTCATGTCTTCCAATACAATAATAGCCTTCTCAATTGCCTTATATGAGAGTGCTGATTTTCTTGCCAGCTGTTTCACTTTTTTATTTAGTTTAAAATCATAATCCCTTGGTCTTGGACCAAATGCTCTTCCACCACCACGCATTACGGGTGATTTAATACTACCTGCCCTTGCTGTACCTGTTCCCTTTTGCCTTTTTATCTTAGCAGTACTTCCTCTAATTTCACCTCTTTCTTTAGTCTTATGTGTACCTTGCCTTTGATTGGCCATATGATGTTTAACATCCAGGTAAACAGCATGATCATTGGGTTCAATTCGGAAAATAGAATCTTTAAGTTCCGCTTTTTTTCCGGTATCTTTTCCTTCTTTATCTACAATTGCTATTTTCATTATTTCGTAATAATTAAATATGAACCATTAGAACCAGGAACAGATCCTTTAACTAATAATACATTCTCTTCAGGAATAATCTTCATCACTCTCAGGCTAATTGCCATAACTTGTTTTCCGCCATCCCTACCAGCCATTCTCATTCCTTTGAAAACTCTGGAAGGATCAGAAGAAGCACCCAATGATCCAGGCGCTCTTTCGCGATTATGCTGACCGTGAGTTTTATCACCTACCCCTTTAAAACCATGGCGTTTAACAACTCCCTGAAATCCTTTTCCTTTTGAAATACCTCTGACGTCCAGCCATGTATCATCGTTAAACAGCTCAACATCAAAAGTGTCTCCTAACTTCACTTCATCACTAAAATCCGTAAACTCAACCAGTTTCCTTTTTGGTGTAGTATTAGCTTTCTTGAAATGCCCCTTTTCCGGGTTTGAAGTCTGCTTTTCCTTTTTCTCATCAAACCCAAGTTGAACAACTTTATATCCATCCTTCTCTTCTGTTTTGATCTGAGTAACTACACATGGACCGGCCTCTATAACAGTACATGGAATATTCTTCCCCTCATCATTAAAAATGGAAGTCATTCCTACTTTTTTCCCAATTAATCCCTGCATTTTTCCTTCTTTTTTCTTTAAAAATTACACTTTAATTTCAACTTCCACACCACTTGGCAACTCCAATTTCATTAATGCATCGATAGTTTTAGGTGTTGAACTATAAATGTCAAGTAGTCGCTTAAAAGAAGAAAGCTGAAATTGCTCACGTGACTTTTTATTCACGAATGGAGAACGTAAAACGGTAAATATACGCTTGTGCGTTGGTAAGGGTATTGGTCCGCTTACAACTGCCCCCGTAGATTTCACGGTTTTTACGATCTTTTCAGCTGACTTATCAACCAGGTTATGGTCATAAGACTTTAGTTTTATTCTGATCTTCTGGCTCATTATTATTTTATTATACTAAAATTTTTCCTTTTGAATTTTCAATAATCTCATCGGACAAAACAGGGGGCACCTCTTCGAAATGAGAAAATTCCATTGAGGAAGTTGCCCTGCCTGAAGTAATTGAACGTAAAACAGTAACGTATCCAAAATTCTCAACCAATGGTACCATAGCTTTAATAACCCTTGCCCCCGACCTTGATTCCATACCCTGCACCTGACCCCGTCGTTTATTGATATCAGAAATAATATCACCCATATACTCCTCAGGGGTTACTACCTCAACTGACATTATTGGCTCAAGCAATACCGGATGTGCTTTTTGTGTTGCTTTACGGTATGCCATCCTGGCAACAATCTCAAAAGACAAACTATCTGAATCAATAGGATGGAATGAGCCATCTAATAAAACTACCTTTAGATTTTCCATTTTGTAACCGGCTAAAGGACCGTTATACATTGCACCCCGGAATCCTTTTTCAATTGCCGGGATATATTCTTTTGGAACATTACCACCTTTAACCTTATTAATGAATTGTAATCCCTTTTCACCTTCATCAACAGTCGAAATTTCAACAACGATATGGGCAAATTTCCCTTTGCCACCTGTCTGCTTTTTAAATACTTCTGTTTGTTTAATACTCTCAGTAATAGCTTCTTTGTAAGTAACCTGTGGTACTCCCTGATTACATTCAATATTAAATTCACGCTTTAAGCGATCAACCAATACTTCCAGGTGCAATTCTCCCATGCCTCTTATAATTGTTTGCCCTGATTCTTCATCAATTCTTACCTGAAAAGTAGGATCCTCCTCTGATAGTTTCCCAAGTGCAATCCCAAGCTTATCCACATCCGCTTGTGTTTTAGGCTCAATCGCAATCCCTATCACAGGATCGGGAAAAACCATTGATTCCAGGGAAATCAATTGTTTGATATCACAAAGCGTATCACCTGTTTTTAAAGATTTGAACCCAACGGCAGCGCATATATCTCCTGCTTCAATTTTATCTTTTGGATTCTGCTTATTGGCATGCATCTGGTAAAGACGCGTAATTCTTTCACGCTTACTTGTTCTGGGATTATATACAGTAGAATTGGAATGAATAGTCCCTGAATAAATTCTTAAAAATGCCAGTCTTCCAACAAATGGGTCAGTTGCAATTTTAAAAGCCAATGCTGCCAGTGGTTGTTCATTGTCAGGATCCCTTTTAATTTCTTTATGGATCTTGGGATGAATTCCGGTAACAGCTCCTACATCTAGCGGGCTTGGTAAGTAACCTGTAATAGCATCCATAAGTCTTTGAACTCCCTTATTCTTAAAAGCAGAACCACATATAACAGGAATAATTGTCCTTTCAATGGTCGCTTTTCTAATTACCTCACGAATCTCTTCCGGTGTAATGGAATCAGTATCTTCAAGGTATCTTACAAGGAGTGAATCATCTGTCTCAGCTACTGCTTCAAGCATTTTTTCCCGCCATTCCGCAGCTTCCTCTTTCAAATCTTCAGGGATCTCAACAAGATTGTAATTGGTCCCCATTGTTTCGTCATCATACCAAATTACAGCTTTATTGTCAATCAGGTCAATTACCCCTTTAAAGGAATCCTCTGAGCCTATCGGAATCTGGATAGGAACAGCAACTGATTTCAATTTGTCCTTAATTTGGCTTACAACACTATAATAATCAGCCCCTACCCGGTCCATTTTATTTACAAATGCGATACGGGGAACATTATATTTATCAGCCTGCCTCCAGACAGTTTCTGATTGTGGTTCAACACCTCCAACTGCACAAAAAATAGCAACAGCACCATCAAGTACTCTTAGCGATCTTTCAACTTCAACAGTAAAATCAACATGTCCCGGAGTGTCTATAATATTTATTTTATAGTCATGGTTTTGATATTCCCAGAAGGCAGTAGTTGCTGCAGAGGTGATTGTGATACCTCGTTCCTGCTCCTGTACCATCCAGTCCATCTGAGCTGCACCGTCATGAACCTCACCCATACGATGTGTTATACCTGTATAAAACAATACCCTTTCCGTTGTGGTTGTCTTACCGGCATCAATATGGGCCATAATCCCAATATTCCTCGTATATTTTAAATTCTTATCCATTCTCAGATTAAACTCTGCTAATCAAATATTTAAAACCTAAAATGTGCAAAAGCTTTATTTGCTTCTGCCATTCTGTGTGTTTCTTCTTTCTTTTTGAATGCTCCACCCTCCATATTATATGCAGCTAATATTTCGGCTGCTAGTTTATCACTCATAGCTTTCCCAGCTCTGTTCCGAGAGTATTTAATCAGGTTCTTAATACTGATTGAAACTTTCCTCTCGGAGCGCACTTCCATTGGAACCTGAAATGTTGCACCACCTATCCTGCGACTCTTAACCTCTACCTGTGGAGTGATATTTTCCAGTGCTTTTTTCCATATATCAAGTGGTTTATTTTCATCATCCTTCATTTTCTCACCCACTATATCAAGAGCATTGTAAAAAATTGTATAAGCAAGGCTCTTCTTCCCACTCAACATAAGGTTATTTACAAATTCTGTCACAAGAATATCACTATACCTTGGATCTGGTACCAAAATTCTTTTTTTAGCTTTGGTTTTTCTCATTATCTGAATCCTTCAATGGGTTATCTAATTATTTTTTTGGTCGTTTTGTTCCGTATTTCGAACGTCGTTGTGTTCTCTCATCAACACCTGATGTATCAAGAGCTCCCCTTATAAGATGATACCTTACACCAGGCAGATCTTTAACTCTCCCTCCCCTGATTAATACAATTGAGTGCTCCTGAAGATTATGCCCTTCACCGGGTATATATGAATTCACTTCTTTCCCGTTAGTAAGCCTTACCCGTGCAACTTTTCTCATTGCGGAATTAGGTTTTTTTGGAGTGGTTGTATAAACTCTGACACAAACACCTCTTCTCTGAGGACAAGAATCCAGTGCCGGAGCTTTGCTTTTTTCCACCAGCTTTTTCCTTCCTTTTCGAACTAATTGCTGTATTGTCGGCATATAATCACGTGTTTACGTTAAATAATTTTATCAAATTGGTGTGCAAAGGTATTCTTTTTTTTCAAAAAACAAGACTGATCAATAAATAATTTGATGTTAAATATTACTTCCTGAAAACCTTAGGTTTGAGCTTTGAAGAAAGCCGAAAAGTTAAAAAGCCGAAAGTCGAAGAGCGAATATTGTTTGAGGTTTGAGGTTTGAGATTTGTTACAAAAAATTATTACTTTTGTGGCGCTAATTTCAGAGAATTAACATAAACGTTTAGAGACTATATAATATATTGTGTGTATTTAATTAAAATCTAATTAGTAAGAAATGAAAACATATCAGGCCGATAAAATTAAGAATATTGCCATATTGGGAAATGCCGGTTCAGGGAAAACAACTCTGTCTGAAGCAATCCTGTTTAATGGAGGTATTATTGAACGAAAGGGACAAGTCGAAAAGAAAAATACAGTCTCTGATTTCAAAAAAGTTGAACAGGAGAATGGTTGTTCGGTTTTTCCTTCTGTTTTATATAGCATTTATAATGATCATAAAATAAATATTATTGATGTCCCTGGTCTTGACGATTTTGTTGGCGGAATGATATCCGGGTTGAGTCCCGCAGAAATTGGTGTTATGTTGATAAACGCTCAAAACGGAGTAGAAGTTGGAACTGAGATCCAATTTCGTCATTCTGAAACCCTTAATAAACCTCTGATATTTGCGATAAACCTTCTCGACCATGAAAAGTCAAACTTTGAGAAAACAATTGAATCTTTAAAGGAAAGATTTGGCAATAATGTTGTTCTTACTCAATTCCCTGTTAATGAAGGTCCTGAATTCAACTCTGTGATCGATGTGATAAAGATGAAAATGTATAAATATCCAGACAGCGGAGGCAAACCTGAAATAACTGATATCCCATCAGACCATTTGGCACATGCTGAGGATCTTCAAAATGAATTAATCGAAAAAGCAGCTGAAAATGATGAAGGACTAATGGAGATATTCTTTGAAAAAGATACTCTTGATGAAAATGAAATGCGTGCGGGAATAAAAGAAGGTCTTATCCAACGAGGAATTTTCCCTGTTTTCTGCATCGCAGCAAAAAAAGATATTGGAATCGGAAGATTAATGGAATTTATTGTAAATGCTGTCCCCGGACCAACAGAAGTACCATCTCCTGTTAACGCTGAAGGAAATGAAATTAAATGCGATCTGGATGGTTCTGTATCCTTGTTTGTTTTCAAATCTTTGATCGAAGAACATATCGGAGAAGTAAACTTCTTTAAGGTTATGTCAGGTAAAATATCTGCAGGAATGGATTTAATAAATTCAACCACACAAAACAAAGAAAGGATCACTCAGATATATGTTATGGCAGGGAAAGAAAAAGAGAAAGTGACTGAAATGGTCGCAGGGGATATTGGAGCAACTGTAAAACTGAAAGAAACAAGGACAAATCATACACTTAACACTGCAGGTCAAGACTGGAAATTTAAAGATATTGATTTTCCGGAGCCGAAATACAGAACTGCTATCAAACCTATTAGTGAAGGTGATGAAGAAAAACTCGGGGAAGCTCTCCAGCGAATGCACGCAGAAGATCCAACAATCCTGATAGAGTATTCCAAAGAATTAAAACAAATTATAGTTTTTGGCCAGGGGGAACACCATTTGAATATCCTGAAATGGCACTTGGACAATATTTTTAATGTAAATATAGAATTCATACCTCCACGAATACCTTACCGCGAAACCATCACAAAATCAGCTCAAGCTGATTACAGACACAAAAAACAATCGGGAGGTGCCGGGCAATTTGGTGAAGTCCATATGATTATTGAACCATACAAAGAAGGAATGAACGACCCTAAGTTATATAAAATAAATGGCCGTGAAATAAAAGTATCAGTAAGGAAAAAAGATGAATATGATATGGAATGGGGAGGAAAACTTGTTTTCTATAATTGTATTGTAGGTGGAGCAATAGATACAAGGTTTTTACCGGCTATCTTAAAAGGAGTAATGGAAAAAATGGAAGAGGGTCCTCTCACCGGATCTTATGCAAGAGATATCTGTGTTGCAGTTTATGACGGCAAAATGCACCCGGTTGATTCTAACGAAATATCTTTTAAACTCGCCGGTAGAAATGCATTCAAAAATGCATTTAAAGATGCCGGTCCGAAAATTATGGAGCCTGTTTATAAAGTTGATATTCTTGTACCCTCAGACAGAATGGGCGATGTTGTGAGCGACCTGCAGGGAAGAAGAGGAATCATTCTTGGGATGACCAGCGAAAAAGATTTTGAGAAAATCTCTACTAAAATCCCATTAGCTGAAATGAATAAATACTCCACTGCGCTTAGTTCTCTGACTAACGGAAGAGCGATGTATACTATGAAATTTTTAGAATATACTCAGGTACCGGGCGACCTGCAGGAAGAACTCATCAAAAAGTTTGAAGAAGAACAGGAAGAGGATTAATCAGGAAGTCTGCAGTCAGCAATCAGCAGTCTACAAAAAAACTCGTAATCCGTAACACGTAACAATTTAATCATTTTATCATTTATGCATTCAATCATTTACCTTTCCCTGAAGAGATATAAAACTCCGGTATATTCTTTGCCTTTGTACAGTATATCATCATAGCCTACTGCTCTTATAATATAATAGTACATACCGGGACTTGCATCCGACCTGCCATTAATTTTACCATCCCATCCTTCCCAATCCTTTATGGCAGCACCATGTCCGGTATATTCATATATTCTTTTTCCTAGCCGGTTGAATATTTGAACATAAATACTCTGTAATGATTTCCCCGAAACAATAAATTTATCATTATAACTATCTTCGTTTGGTGTAAAAACATTAGGAATATCAAGAGAAGAAGGATCAACCTTTATATACTGGAATTTGAAAGTATCAATACAGTACTCTTCACTTTTGGCAACCAGAATCACTTCATATTCAATATTCGGATCATAATATGTATGCGACTCCGGAGTCTCAAGTATTGATATTGTATCATCACCAAAGCGCCATTCATATTCAACAGCATTCAGTGAGTTATTTGTAAACGAAACCTCTAAAGGAGCTTCCCCCTCCGATGGATCCGGTTCAAAATCTGCTTTTACATGAATTGAAGGGTAAGGCAGGGATGCCTCATTTGAACATCCAAAGCTGTCAGTTACCGTAAGATAATACCATGTATCCTCGTAAGGAGGCTGATATGTAACAGGATTAATTTCAATATCCGGAAACGGAATTGGAGATTCAGGATCAGACCACCAGTGAAAACTTACACCGTTCCCAAGCAAAACAGAGGAATTATCAATTGTATCATAATACAAGAAAGGTGTAGTGCCTGCATATCCGTTAAATGCAATATACTCACAAGTGAAATTTTGAATCTTTATACTATCATATGGCCTGTTAGTAAATACCCAAACAATAAATGTTGTATCCATACTGCCTGCATCCCTGACCCGCACCTTGTATCCTCCTGATTCAAGCCCTGTTACTGTTGACGAACTCACATCTGTATCTATCTGAAATGAAGATTCAAAAACGGAATCTAACGGATTATACTTACTCCAGTTAAAGGTCCACCCTGCAATTCCACCGGGATGAGTTGCAACAAGTTCTCCAACTAAAAAATCATTATTCCCCTCTGGTACACAGAAAATAAAAATCGGATCCTTTTTTTCAGGCTCACCTGGATAAGAAGTATATCTTACTCCTGATGATAACGGAGAAGTGACCTGTGAAAAAGCCAAAAAACCCGATACAACAAAGAAAAAGAAGAAAATTCCCGATTTCCTGATCAATCCAAAATTGCCCATATTATAACAAATCCTGTGCAATATCATGTTTTATTAATAACCCGTAAGGGATGAAATTATTTTGTTATACATAATTAAATGATCAATTATTTGCAATATTAAGCATTTTGTTTCGAAAAACGCAGTCCGGGATTTGTTAACAACTTTCCTTAAATATCTTCTCTCACTCATATTAATATTATCTAACATATATTAATTTTGGTGCGATTTATAAACCGGGTAAGCATATCAAATGGAAGAGTATCTGAAAGAACTTAATGAAGCACAGGTTAAAGCGGTTATTAATTATGAAGGACCAGCCCTGATAATTGCAGGTGCAGGTGCAGGTAAAACCCGGGTGCTTACTTACAGAATTGTCCATTTGTTAAAACAGGGGATTCCTGCCACCAACATTCTTGCGCTCACATTTACTAACAAAGCAGCAAGGGAAATGAAAGAAAGGATTACTGCTATCGTTGGTATGGATACAGCAAAATACCTCTGGATGGGAACATTCCACTCTATATTTGCAAGAATATTACGAAAAGAAGGAAAACATCTCGGATATCCGGCAGATTATACAATTTATGATGCTAACGACTCGAAAACACTTGTCAGGTCAATAATCAAAGAGCTTGATCTGGATGACAAAGTTTATAAATACGCAGAGATATTCGGCAAAATTTCACGTGCAAAAAACAATCTTTTAACTCCTCAGAAATACAGAAATAGTACTGATCTGATAAATCGTGATGAGCGTACCGGAAAACCAATGATTGCTGAGATATTCCGAATCTATGCAGCAAGATGTTTCAAAGCTGGTGCGATGGATTTTGATGATCTCCTGGTTAATACAGAGATACTGCTCCGGGACTTCCCAAAAACACTGGAAGAATACCGGGATCAGTTCCGTTATATTCTTGTTGATGAATACCAGGATACCAATTATGTTCAGTACAATATCGTTAACCGGCTTGCTGCAGTTCATACTAATATTTGCGTAGTTGGTGATGATGCCCAGAGCATCTACTCATTTAGAGGAGCAAAAATTGAGAATATACTCAACTTCCGGAATAATTATCCCGGATACAGTTTGTATAAACTGGAAAGAAATTATCGCAGCACTCAAAATATCGTAAATGCTGCTAATAGTGTTATTGCAAAAAACAAGGATCGTATCCCTAAAAAAGTATACTCAAAGAAAGAAACAGGAGAAAAAATACAAGTTTTTGCAGTAACAACAGATATAGAAGAGGGATTTGTTATTTCTAACTCGATACTTGACAATACCCTGATAGAAAGAAACATGTACAGTAAATATGCTATCCTTTACCGTACAAATGCCCAGTCAAGGATCCTTGAAGAAGCATTAAGAAAACGAAATATACCCTATAAAGTATATGGAGGATTATCATTTTATCAGCGAAAGGAAATTAAGGATCTTCTGGCTTATTTCAGGCTGATGGTTAATCATAATGATGAAGAAGCCTTAAAAAGGATTATAAATTACCCGGCCCGGGGTATCGGAAAAACTTCGTTGGATAAAATACTAAGATGCTCAATTGATAATAATGTTGCAATCTGGGAAGTTATTACTACCCCTGATAAATACAAAATTGGAATTAATAAGGGAATACAAAACAAAATTAACTCATTTGCCGGGCAAATTGATCACTTCACATCCCTGCTAAAAAATAAAGATGCTTATGAGCTGGCAAAAGAAGTTGCCTTAAAAACCGGAATATTAAAAGACCTTCATGATCCCAACTCTCCAGAGATTATGTCTAAATACGATAATGTTCAGGAATTACTTAATGGGATCAGGGAATTCACTTCAGGCAATACAAGTGAAGAAAATGAAACTCCCGGATTGGCAGAATATCTACAGAATGTCTCCCTGCTTACTGACCAGGATACTGAAACAAAGAACGATAAAGAAAAGGTTACACTAATGACGGTTCATTCTGCTAAGGGACTGGAATTTGAATATATCTATGTTGCCGGACTTGAAGAATACCTGTTTCCGTCCTTCATGTCAGTTGATGATCCAAAGGATCTTGAGGAAGAACGCCGCCTGTTCTATGTTGCTATTACCCGTGCCAAAAAACAGGTTTACCTCTGTTTTGCTGCTACAAGATATCGATATGGTAAACCTGAAAATCCCAGACCTAGCAGGTTCATAAGAGAAATTGATGAAAAATACCTCGTCTGGACCAATATCAGTGTCAGAAATAAATCGGTGTTAAACGGTTTTACAAGAAACAAATCCACTTATTCACAAAAAGGTTATCATAAATCCTATTTAAGAAATAATTTATCAAATAAATCAGGATTGAACTGGGCCCCGGCAGGGAAAGTTAAGCTATCAAAAAGCCATTTTAACAATCTGAAAATGGATGATCCTGTTAACCTCCAGCCAGGAATGGCTGTAGAACATAGCAACTTCGGTATTGGTAAAGTCATTTCCCTTGAAGGAGAATATCCAAATACCAAAGCAACAATAGTATTCCCAAATTATGGGAAAAAACTGCTACTTCTAAAATTTGCTAAACTGAAAATTGTTAATAATTAACCAAAGTTGCTGGTCACTGGGTACTGGGTACTGGTTGCTGTTGAATTAAATAATTGTATTTGAATTTACTCACTTCGTTTCCCGAAAATAGTGACAAGATGAGCTTATAGTAACTGAAGATTGCCGACTGCCAACTGTGAATTAATTGTTTGCAAAACCTGAAAATAGAAATTTTTCAACCAATTTATTTAAACTATTTTCTTTTAATTTTGATTTCTATTTGAAATTCAACTAGCTTTGCGCAGATTAGAATATAGCTGTTTATGGAAAATATATTTGATTACAATACAAGTAAGAAAAATTTGGTTTTACCGGAGTATGGAAGGAATATCCAGAAAATGGTTAATCATTTAGCAACTATTGAGGACAGAACAGAAAGAAACAAAGCTGCTAAAACCATCATTTCTGTAATGGGTAACATGAACCCTCATCTCCGGGATATTAGTGATTTCAAGCATAAACTCTGGGATCACCTTGCGCTAATGTCCGATTTTACCCTTGATATTGATTCTCCTTATCCAACACCTGAACAAGAAACTCTTTTATCCAAGCCCAAACCTGTACCCTATATTAAAAACAGGATAAAATACCTTCATTACGGCAGGGTTGTGGAATTGATAATTGAAAAAGCTTGCACCATTGAAGATCAGGAAGAAAAAGAATATCTTATTACTCTGATAGCTAACCATATGAAAAAATCATATCTCATGTGGAATCTTAACGTGGCTCATGATAGTATTATCCTGAAAGATTTGGAAGAAATGTCTCATGGAAAACTCAAGGTGCCGGATGGTTTTCAGCTATGCAGCAGTAAAGAATTATTATCTAAGCCCCGGAAGAGAAAGTTCAGGAAAAAGTAAAAAAGAATTTTTTAAAATTCAATTTAAGCTGAATGAGCACCTTTGAAATAAAAGGAGGAAAAAAGCTAAATGGGGAACTTATTCCGCAGGGTGCAAAAAATGAAGCTCTTCAGGTTATATGCGCTACTCTTCTTACCCCTGAAAAAATCACTATCCGGAATATTCCCGATATCAGGGACGTTAACAAGCTATTAGAACTTCTCGCATTTCTTGGCGTTTCAATTCAAAAAGAAGAAAAATCAACATATACTTTCCATAGCTTAAATATCGCTATTGATCTCCTCCAATCACCTGAATTTAAAGAAAAAAGCACCACTATAAGAGGTTCAATAATGATCATCGGTCCGCTTCTGGCAAGATATGGCAAGGGATATATTCCTAAACCCGGTGGGGATAAGATTGGAAGAAGAAGGCTCGATACTCATTTTATTGGTTTTGAAAAATTAGGTGCCAGATTCATCTATAATCAAGATGGCGACTTTTATAAAGTTGAGGCTGAATCGATGAAAGGAGTCTATTTGCACCTGGACGAGGCATCTGTTACCGGAACAGCAAACTTACTAATGGCTTCAGTTATCACCCCCGGGGTAACAACAATTTATAATGCTGCATGTGAGCCATATATTCAGCAACTTTGCCGGATGCTAATCAAGATGGGAGCAATAATTTCCGGGGTGGGATCAAACCTGCTAAAGATCAAGGGTGTCAAGGAACTCGGCGGATGTGACCATACAATCCTGCCGGATATGATTGAGATAGGAAGTTTTATTGGACTGGCAGCTATAGCCGGTTCCGGAATCACAATAAAAAATGTTTCATACGAAAACCTCGGTATCATCCCTGATTCTTTCAAGCGCCTTGGAATAAAATTTGAAAAACAGAATGATGATATTTTTATTCCCGAACAAGACCATTATGAAATTGAGACATTCATTGACGGCTCTATTATGACCATTTCAGATGGTGTCTGGCCTGGTCTTACACCTGATCTCCTCAGTATTTTACTTGTTGTAGCTATTCAGGCTAAAGGAAGTGTCCTTATCCACCAGAAAATGTTTGAAAGCAGGTTATTCTTCGTTGATAAACTAATTGATATGGGCGCTCAGATTATACTATGTGACCCTCATAGAGCAACTATTATTGGTCTTGATCGCCAGTTTAAACTTCGTGGAACAACAATGTCATCCCCCGATATCCGTGCCGGAGTTGCGCTGCTCATTGCAGCCCTTTCTGCTGAAGGCACCAGTATAATCCATAATATCGAACAAATCGATCGCGGATACCAGGAAATTGATAACCGTCTGAGGAAAATAGGTGCTGAGATAAAACGTGTAAAGTAGAAAAAGCTTACCTATAAGTTTTTAGCACACCTCATTTTTCCCCATTTTAGTCATTTCATCATTCTATCATTTTATCATTCTATCATTTTATCATTTTATCATTCTATCATTTTATCATTTTATCATTCTATCATTTTATCATTTTATCATTCTATCATTTTATCATTCTATCATTTTATCATTCTATCATTTTATCATTCTATCATTTTATCATTCTATCATTTTATCATTCTATCATTTTATCATTCTATCATTTTATCATTCTATCATTTTATCATTCTATCATTTTATCATTCTATCATTTTATCATTCTATCATTTTATCATT
>Ga0307992_1000020_pt1 | contig 100560 bp, 89 predicted proteins | sample EllFjometagen133_FD_203162 | JGI IMG/M metagenome (GOLD analysis project Ga0307992, IMG submission 203162) | Marine microbial communities from Ellis Fjord, Antarctic Ocean - #133 | ecosystem: Environmental > Aquatic > Marine > Unclassified | place: Southern Ocean | collected 2014-10-08
CTAAATATAGCCAAATAAACCTTTTTTAGTCGGTTTTGTGGATAACTTCTATTACACCATAAAAAAAGCCTATGATTTCTCATAGACTTTTTCAGTGGCTTCTAATTGTTAGTCCTTTTGTTCTGTTTGATATATATCAAAATAAAATTCTATACCATTTTCAAGGTTATTAACCCCATAATCATAGCCTAATATATCCAAGATTGTTCGGCAGATAGATAACCCTAATCCTTGTCCACCATATGCTCTAGTCCTAGCTTTGTCAATTTTATAGAAACTCTCCCAAACGTGTTTAATTTCTGATTCTGAAATATTTGGTCCACTATTGTATACTGAAAGTCTAATATTATTGTTTTCAACCATCTTAATTGATAACTCGATTATTTTGTTTTTATCTACGTGATTAATAGCGTTATTTATGAAGTTTGTTAATACTGATTGTAGTTGTTTGAAATCAGAATTAATAATTTGGTCTATTGTATTAAATTCAACATTAATGTTATTTTTCTTAAATACTAGATTAAATAGATTAGCTGACTCTATTAATAAGTCTTTTACATTAAATTCGCTAAAATCTGCCTCAGTATCACCTGATTCTAATTGAGATAACCTCAATAGTTCCATAACTAGTTTATTCATTTTATTTGTTTCATCTAAAATAATAGCGATATAATCATCTTTTGATTTTTCATCCAAATCAGATAGCTTTAACGCCTCTGTATAACCCATAATTAATGATAATGGCGTTTTTAGTTCATGGGAAGCACTGGCAATAAACTCTCTACGCATCTTATCAATGTCGGTTTTATGTAAAATCTCTTTTGCTAAACGATCATTGGTTTTTTGTAGATTATTTATGTTAGCTTCCAGCTGCGTACTCATCTGGTTTATACTCTCGCCCAGATCACCAAACTCATCATCTGTAGTAATGGTTACTTTATTAGAGAAATCTAATCCAGCTATTTCTTCTGCTATTTTGTTAATTTGTAAAATCGGATTTGTAAACGAATAACTTATGAAATACATAATAAAAAATGAAAATATCATAAATACAAAGCCAACTAAAATTGTAAATGAGTTAAAAATCTTAATACTATCGGTAATTGATTGAAATGTAATTGTTAATACGTAATATACATCAAATCCATCATCCTGTTCAACAGCTACACATAACCCTAACATCTGTGAATCCATATCATCAGCTGCAAATTCAGATTGGATATCCATTAGATAAGCTCTATATTCTAAATCAGATGACAACATTACTTCTGTAGCATAGGATGACTCTGTACCTAGTTCTTGTTGATTAAAGTCAAATATTATCTTACCCAAAATCCCTTGTGGAATGCTAAATCTATTACCATAAATCCTTTCAAAAATGTCGGGTACTTCATCAAAATCAACCCAAACGAAATTAGTGTCAAATTCTTCGGTTTGTTTTAGTATTTGAATATTTAAATTGTAATCACTTTCGACTTCTTGTAATTTAAAAACCAAATCAGGATCTTCTATGCTTACTTCATTCAATTGTGTAAATGCTTCAACAAGCGCTAATTTACGGTTTTTAACATAATAATTATCTAGAAATGAATTGTTTAATAAAATCAACCCTGCTATAAAAGCTAAAATTATACCATATACTAATAGGAAAAGCTTAGATCTAATTGATGATTTCATTTTCAGAATCTAGTCGATATCCAATACTTCTTACTGTTGAAATATAATATGAATAATTTTTTAATTTAGCTCTTAATTGTTTAATATGTGTATCAACAGTCCTTAAATCACCAAAATAATCATAATTCCAAACAGCATTCAATATTTTATCTCTTGATAATGCAATTCCTTTATTATCGATAAAAAATTTCAACAATTCATATTCTTTAGGAGTTAATGTAATCTTTTCTTTGTCTATAAACACTTCTCTAGCAGCTAAATCCATACGGATTTTACCAAAAACTATTTCCTCATGTGTTTTTTTATCGCTTTTTAGAAGTTTATTAATTCTAGCCATTAAAACACTTGGTGAAAAAGGTTTTGTAACATAGTCATCAGCCCCAAGCTTAAAACCTTTTAACTGGTCATATTCATCACTTCTAGCCGTTAGCATAATCACAGGAACACTTAAAAAATCTCTGATTCTTTCTAAAACATACCAACCATCATATTTAGGCATCATAACATCTAAAATAACCAAATCAACTTTCTGATTTGATTCAAATAATATATCTAAAGCCTCTTCTCCGTTCGCAGCTTCAATAACTCGGTAACTTTCTCTTTTCAGAAAATCGGACAAAAGCCTTCTAATTCTAAATTCATCATCAACAACTAAAACATATGTGTTTCTCATATACTCATCACATTCCCTTCATTAAAAAATTCAATATATATTTTCTAGGTAGGGGGAAAGAATCAATATATTGAATTAATATAATTATAATCTTTGTATATGTTGATATTGTGATATTTCAATGTATTTTACGAAAAAATCATTTTATTAATAAAAATTTGGTCAGCTTTTTCTTTTGAAATAGCTTTTTTTACAATATTATAAGCACTAAACATCTCGCTTGTTCTAAAATCATGAACATCTGAAGCTATGAAATCAACTAAATTATTTTTAATCAAATTCATAACCATTTTTTTAATTTTTTTTCCATAATCACCATTAATCGCTCCAGCATTTATTTGAATTTTAGCACCCATTTTTTTCATTATCTTATAATCGCTTACGTTGGTAATATATGGATACCTTTCTGGATGAGCAATAATAGGGATATATCCCTTAGCTACTAAATTATGAATTGCATCTGGTATATCTTCTGTTTCTTGGTATAGTGAGAACTCAACTAAAATATATTTAGATTTATCTAAGGATACTACTACATTATTTCTTAGATTTTCTAAAGTTTTATTATCATAGTAAATCTCATTGCCCAAATAGAGATTAACTTCTAAATTCTCCTCTTTAACCTTTTCTACTAATTTATTAAATACTATCTTGTTATCCTCATAGGTTGATAAAAAATTTCTATATTTCATATAATGGGGTGTTACAAATATATCTGTAACACCCTGTTCTATTTCTGATTTTATTAAATCAATAGAAGTTTCTAGACCGGGCGAACCATCATCAACATAAGGTAATATATGCGTATGAATATCGATCATCTAACTCACTCCTCTGAATCGTATCTTGAATAATGATAATAACCGTATGTACCTTGAGTTTTTCTAACATCAATGTTAGCTAATACTCCACCGATAATATTGGCTTTATTTTCTTTAAGTTGTTCTAATCCTGCTTTAGCGTTATCTTTTTTAGTTTGATTATACGCCGCTACATATATAACTCCATCAACATATTTTGATACTACTAAAGCATCTGTAACAGATAGCACTGGTGGTGTATCCACTACAATGAAGTCATATTCTTTTCTTAGTGAATTAACCATTTCAATAACTTTCTTTGATTGTAGAACAATATGTGGATAAGTAAGTTTTTTTCCTGTTAGTAATAAATCAATTCCTGATTCGTCTTTGATAATTAAATCATGAACATCTTTATCATCTACAACGAAATCGTATAATCCAATTTCATTTGATTTATGAAAAGCTCTTTGAATTTTAGGCCTTCTAAGGTCAAAGTCCAAAATAATAACCTTTTTTCCCTTTTCAGCATAAACAGCGGCTAAATTAATTGCGGTAGTTGTTTTTCCATCTTGTGGCGTAGCCGACGTAGTTTGAATTATCTTCAGTGCTGTATCCAAACTTGAAATTCTAATGTTCAATTCTAATTTTCTGTAGGCTTCCGATTCAGGTGAATTAGGGTTTTCAATAACTACATTTCTATATTCAAAAAATTCCATCTATTCCACCAACTTTCTTTCTTTCATAGTTCCTGGAACAGCGGCTATAACCTTTATTCCTAGGTATTTTTCCATCTCGTTAGCTGATTGAAATTTATTGTTAAACAATTCTTTAACAAATACAATTGCTAGAGATATGATTCCACCAAGTAAAATACTAATAACTACATTTAATAGTTTATTTGGAGAACTAGGATTCACCGGAGTTTTTGCAACATCTAAAAGCTTAAGTTTGTTTTGTAACAACAAATACTCATCATCAACGTCGTTAGCGATACTAATTGAATTCATCACTAATTGATTAGCGATTTCAGCCGCTAAAGCCGGATCTTCATTTTCCACATTTATTCTAATAATTAAAACTCCAGAAGTAGTGCTGATTGATATACTGTTGCTAAGGCTATTTACAGAATAATTAGCAGCTAATCCATCAACATCTTCAATAACACTTTCTAATACCTTATTTGATACAACAAATTCTTTATAAGTACCAATCAAGTTTTGTGCTACAGATATACCTGATGCTTCAGATCCCCCACTCGATTCGACATCTACTTGAACAATAAGTGAAGTTTCTGCTGTATAATTTGGGGTAACTATAACATAAGTATATACAATACCTATGACCATTACCCAAAGAGTAACAAAGATTATTACTGCTTTATTCAACCAAACTATTTTAAATAGTTCCTGCAGCGTCATCCCTTCCTCTTCGTTTATTTGTTGTTGATTTAATTCATTCATATAAGTCTCCTCAATATATAGTAATTTACATTTCATATATATTATATAATAATGTATATTTTAAAACAATAATTTATAGTCTTTTTAATAAGTAAAATTCCCAAATAGTAAGTAATAAATCCTATAATTGCATTATTTAACACAAAGACTGCAATTTTATCTTTTTTTACCCCAATAAATACTTTGTTTAGTGCAAATGAATGTTACACAAACAGTATTTAAATGCTTCTATAAATATCTAGCTAATCATGAAATAGATAATTGATCCTAATCCTACTATCAAACAGTAATAACTAAAATATTTTAGTTTTCCTCTCTTAAATATATTAAAAATTAGCTTATATGCAAAATATGTAGCAACTGCGGCTCCAATAAACGCCAATAAATAATAGAAATAATATTCTTTTCCAGGAATACCTAACCCTTCATCTCCGATTTTAAAAATCATAAGAATAAGTGATGCAAAAGATAGTGGTATATATAATAAGAAAGAGAAATTTAAAGCAGAATCAATTCCCATCCCTCTTTTAATACTCATTGTAGTTGTTAATCCAGAACGCGAAATACCAGGCAATATAGCTGCTGATTGTGCTAAACCGATTAAAAATGTATCAGTCCAGTTAATCATTGTTTTACCTTTTAATATTCTTTTATCTCGTATTGAAAATAAGACAGTACCTGTTACTAACAACCCTATTCCTACTAGTAATGATCCGTAGGTTATGAGTAAATTATCAATAACATCGCTTAAAAATAAACCTACTAACCCAGCAGGTATACAAGCAACAATAATTCTTAACATAAAAATATAGTTATTATGTTTCTCTTCGCGTAAGTCTTTTCTAAAAATATATATAAAGAAATCCTTTATAAGAATCACCAAACGTTTAAAATATATGATTAGAAAAGTTAATAATGATCCCGTATTAACTAGAATTAAAAATAATAATCCAGTATCCATATCAATATTAAAAAGTGTTTGTGCAATGTGAACGTGTCCACTAGATGAAACAGGTAAAACTTCGGTAATTCCCTGTATTATTCCTAATATCAAGTACTTAATAGCTTCTAAAATATCCAAGTATATCACTCCTTCCTATAGATTTTACTATATTAAGAGCATTTTTGCAATGAAATAAAAAAAGCCAGTTAATTTCTGGCTTTTTCCTTATATTTTATTATAATTCAGTCATCCATAATCCATGTAAATTACAAAACTCATAAACTTTAACTGGTTTTGATAAGTCTACATTAAATTCAGCAATTGGTTCGTCACCTGGATTAAAGGTTTTAATTTGATATTTATCACCATTCTCGATAAATATCCATTGAATCCAATGCTCTTCTAACATTGGATGAGTAACTGATCCAACTTTTACTTCAATTTTGTTTTCACCTAGTTTTTTAACTACCGGTAGATGTTTTTCATTACCTTTATCTTCTGTTTTTGCCTTTAATAAAGTCATTTCATCTCCACAGCAAACTAAAGTTGAATCCACGGGGTAAGTATAACAAATTCTCTTGCAATGTTTACAAAAATATATATTCATTAACAACACTCCTTTTCTTTCTATTTTTATCATATCATAAGATTAATTAATTTAAAAGTAATTAACTTTTTTATGATTATTTATAATTATGATTTTTCTTCTGTTTTTACAGTTTTAGATAATCTACTACGATACAACAATATCGTAACTAAAACTACTACATAGGCAAAAGTAACAAATAAAGCAATATAATCATATAGTGCTGCTTTCGCAGTTCCATATCCCAATCCAGGTAATAATAGAATACCAAGCAATGGTAAAGCTATAGTAATTGCCGTACCTGAACCTAAAACCATTTCTTCGGCTACTGGTGTTTCTAGGTTTCTATCTATACCTTTTAATAATGCAATACCCGTAGAAGCTGTACCTGTCAACATTCCAAATAGGCCAACAAAGTACTCGTCTTTAAACTTAGGATAAACCCTATGTGTTATGAACCTTAGATATAATAACGTCAATCCACCACCTATCATAGCTACAGTCATCAACAACCAACCGTAATCAGCTAAGAAATCGATAGTAATAGTTAATACAGCACCACAAATCATGATATTAAAGAATAAAGAACTTAAATTAGCTAAAACATAGTCGTTTGTTATAAAACTTGTATTCTTTCCTCTTTTTTCTATTTTCTTTAAAATCAATTTATAAAGTAATGCATAGAAAATACCAATGATGAAGTTAAATCCTTCTAACAATCCATAGACTGTTTGACCAATTCCACCGTTATCAGGATTTAATGCGATTCTAAATAAGAATAAGGTTAACCACACAAACATGTAAATAACACAAATAATAACTACTTGGATTGTTAATCCATCTAAAACACTTACTTCTTTTACAGTGTTTACTTCAATTGTATGTTTTTGTACAGGTGAATCTTCATAACGTTTTGTTTTTTCTATCTTTCTCTTCCTTGAAATAACATTTATTAATAAAACTCCGATGGTTCCACCAAATACAAAACCTATGAATGCATATGAGGCTCCTAAGGCGATTCCGTGTCCACCTAACATGTCAGACCACATACTACCAAAACTCGTTGCTAAGCCTGGTCCTTGTCCAAATCCTAGTGCAAGTAACATACCTCCACCAACAAACTTATCTCCAAAGAATAATAGTATCAATAAAATACCTATAAAACCTTGTAACGCATAAGTACTTGTGATAACCATTCCAGTTGACCACACTTTTTTCTTGTTATCACTTTGTTTTCGCTTCAGAGTTAATGAAATAAATCCTAATGCTAAACAGTGATAAACAATGGTTGTCATTACGGTTACATCAATGGTATATGAACCAGGAATAAACACGCTTGAAAATAACAAACCAATAATCCCACCTAATAGGGCAGTTGGTAGTACAATTCTATTTAAGAATGGTAACTTTGTTTTTAATATCTTACCAACAAAAAGTAAAACACCCATGAATAAAAAATAAATAATAATTTCCCACTTGTCCATAAAAATTTTTAGCCTCCAATTTTATATTTTATCATATCATAAAACAACATCGGGTCTCTCATTTTAATAAAATATGTTTTCTCTTCATAATCAAATGAAACTTCATCTTTTTTAGTTAATGTTAAGCCTTTAATTTTTGCAAGATTAAAACTATATTCTTTAAGAAGATGTTGCACAAAAAGTCCTTCTCCAAATAATTCTATGTCTACAACACCGATTTTTGTAGAAGTATAATTCTCCATATTTACATCATACATAGTTCCACTGGTATATAGATTTTTTTTAGATAATCTTTCCCATTCGTTTCTTTGTAATTCTCCCCATTCTACTAGATTATCAAAAGGTAATCCATCTAAAAGAGAATACTTGTTAAATTGAGCAATCTCACCACATTTACTACAATATATTTTATTGCCCTTGGTGCTGATAGTTTGGTGACTTTTGCACTTTGGACATATGTAAATAAACAGTTCTAGCCCTAAAGCTCTTTTTCTAGGTTTATATAAATACTTTCTTTTTCTATTCCATTCAAAATCGTTAAATTTAATGGCTTTATTAATTCCTGTCTCAATTTCATCAAGGGTGAGAGTTTCTAAATCTGTACCCTTAAATAGTGTATAGAAATTAACTTCAATTAATCCATTAGTAGTTTGTTTTTTACCCCAGCGTGGCATTGTTAGATACGCACCATTGGTTTTGCAAAAAACGATGTCTTTTTTCATTTTTTTCATGAATTTAACAGTACTATATGGTACCTTGCTTTCTTTCCCAAAATATGAAGAATTCCCTTCAGGAAACAACATAACACCTCTTCCGGTTTTTATTACTTTCATCATTTTTCTTACAGTAACAATATCACTTTGACCTTTTCTTTTAGGTATCGCAGGATATAGTTTTGTAAGCATGTATTTCCAGATTTTACTGGTAAACATAAAAGTATTAATTACTGGAGCCGGTGGATTCTTTAGATAGGTTGAAGTATAAACTCCATCATGCAAACAAGGATGATTTCCTACTAAAATATATGCATCTTCACGTTTTGGGTCAAAGTCATTAAAATTCACCTCAAACTTAAATTTAACTTTATAAAAAACTATCATTATAAGTTTGGATAACTCTTCTATAATGCCCAAAATATCACAACCTTTAGAAAGATTATAACATAACAAAGCACTTATATTAAGTGTTCCTGTAATCTTTCATTTAATTTAGTTTGAATTTCATTATAAAAAAAACACCTCATTCAAACAATCAAGGTGTGTTTTTTCATGGATTATAAATAAAAATATTATATATGTAATTGATTCCCTGCTTTTAACAAGAAACACTTATCTTTAAAACGTTCTTTAAAATAACTTAACGCTAGATCACCGGTACAATGGATAGGGATAATTTTATCTAAATCCAATGATTCTAAGTAGTCAGCTATATCCTTAATCTCTAGAATATTTTTAGAACCTAAATGCATTCCAGCGATTAAATTTTTGATTTTTTTATTTGGAAATTGTTGCTTCACAGCTTCAATCCCATTTTTAACTCCAAAGTGTGAACAACCCATAAATAGGCTTAGTTCATTTTCTTCTTCTAGAATTAATATCATTTCATCGTGGAAATCATCTATTTTATCATCAACATAATATTTAGGATTGTTTTCTTCGTGAGGAATATCACCTAAAACATAGAAAAAAGGAGCTATTTTGGAAAAACCTCTGACTTCATTAAATAGTTCTTTCGCCCACAATAAATCGTCCTTTACATAAGGTATTCCGTTATATCTTAAATAGTTATCTTTGGCGTATTTAGGATGAAAAGCATCTTGATGGATAATTATTTTTTGAGCTTTATTTTTGATGGGAAAGTGAAGTAACCCGCCTGCATGATCGTAATGACCATGGCTCAAAATGATATATTCGGTTTTAGTAAGGTCAACATTTAACTTCTTTGCGTTTTCTAGATATACGGTTGTATGTCCAGTATCAAATAATATTTTATATATAGGATGGTTAATATAGATTGATAAGCCGTGTTCTGCATTGAAGTTTTTTTCTGCTTTATCGTTTGCTAGAAGAGTGATTTTCATAATAACTCCTAGAATCTTTATTTGTATAGTATTCTTGCTAGATACTATACATACTGAGATATCACTAAGTAATATCGGCATATATATGATAACTTTATTTTGGTCATATGTCAATAACAACTGAGTTTTTAATTGTTTTATTTTATTAAATTTTAAATAACTTGTTAAACTAGCTGATTAATTTGAAATAAATCAAAAAACGAATCAAAAAAAGCAGGCCGCAGCCTGCTTTAAAAGTCTTATTTTTGATCGTAAGCTCCCTGAGAAATTTCCATTAATCTTCCTTCAAAGCCCATTTGGAAATTTTCAATTTTATTCAAATCACTTAAACTCAAATTTTCAGCGTCAAAGTCTTTCATATCATCTAATTCTTCGCTGATATAATCTAGTAAATCTCCTACGCTTGTTTCCATAGTGGCTACTTCAGCGTCAGTTAAATCAGTCATTGATTGAAAATCATCGTCTAGCATTCCAATAAATACTTCTACTAAAATACCATCCACTAAATCCCTGTTACTATTAGTCATAAATTCAGTGTAGAATTCAGATGCTAAAATTAACATTGCATTTTCAAAATATGTATCATCCCAATAGCCTTCCACGCTCATATAATCGTCTCCAAATTCAGCTTTTAAATATGTATCTAGACTAACTTGTAAGTTATAGAGTTGTTCAAATACTTTTTCATCAACCATAAATTTAGCTAAATTTTGGGCTAATTCTAATTGGCCTTCACCTGAAGTTGTAAAAACTAGTTCAAACACACCCAACATACCCAACATACTTGTTGATGAAGCATCAGTTATATTACCATACAACATCGATGAACCTACAGGAAGTATATCAAATAATACTTCAATTACTTTTTCATAATCATCAGCATTTAGTTCTTGTACTACTGCGTTAACCAAATAAACCATTTCTTCCATTAATTGATAGTTATATAAAGCTTCCGCATGTCGATACTCAGACCTGTTATCATATTCTATATCCAACGTAGAGTTTACATAAGTATCTTCATAATATAATCTTTGAAAACCAGCTAATATAGCAGACAATCTAACTATTTCACCATCTCTATCAATAAAAGCATCAAGCAATACATCGAATGAATCTTCTAATACTCCTTGAAGATAAATTAGCGTTTGGAAATTAAGATTTTTTAGAGATTCATATATATCTTCATATTCATCCACTGGCAATTCATCTAAAGCGCTTGTATATTCATCAAACAATAGTTCTTTTTCTTCTTCTGTAAACACTTCATTTATAGTATCTAATAACCCTTGGTTATCATCTTTAAACGTTTTAAAGTATTTAATTGTTAAAATTGTTGATTCAGCACTTGCCATATCTTCAGTTAAATCAGAATTATAAAATCCTTTTAAAGCTGTGAAGTATTCTAAATCTAATGTATCTAGAAAGTTTATCATTACTTCTAAAGAATATAATGATTGTGCAGCTGATCTACCCATATAGTTTTCAACAGTAGTATCTGAATTAGTATCAGTCCCTAAAGCGCCCATCACTAGTTCATAAACTTCCATGATTAATACCATATCCTCTTGGGTAGGCATTGTTTCTGTTAAGATGGTTACCATTTCTTCTTTGACTAGCACCATTTCTGTAACATTTAAATCACTTAGTTCTTCAGTTTCACTTAATCCAATTATAGTGTCAATTAAATCTTCTGAAATCATAGCTTGTATTGACATAAAGTATTCAATTGTAGAAGTAATAGCTAATACCAATTGATCTGCATCCGTTTCAATTTGTGTTAGTAAATCTTCAAGCATTGCTTTTTCAGCTTCGGCTTCAACTTTACGTTCTTCATACATATAGCCATAATCTGGATTTTCCTCAATTAAATCAGTATACATATTTATGTTTTCATTTAAATTATCTATACTAGCTTGAAGTTGTTCAGGCAACATTGTTTTAACTAAAGCCGAAACTAGAGCTTCAATATTATCAAATTCAGCTAATAAATCATCAAAAGCTGTAAATAAACTATCAAACCCTTCAGCATTAATCATAGATGTTTGAAATTCATCAAATCCAGTTACCAAATCTTCAACTTCAGTTCCGAGCATTCCTTTTTCAACTAATTCAGCAGAAAAACCTTCAGGTAAATTTATATCCATGCTTATAAGTGCTACATTAGCAGCAGCTATTTCAGCATCTTTATTAGCCACAAAAGCTACCTGTGCGCTTAAAGGTGAATCTTGCATTCCTCTAGGTGCTCTAGCTCTAACGTGGAAAATTAATCTACTTCCTTCTAAAGATCCAAAATCAAAACTTGTTGTTTTTACTTTGTCTACTTCTTCATCATTTGCATATACGATATAACCGTCTGCGTCGTCAACAGCTGCCCAGTTTAAAACCGTTCCACTTATTGTAAGATTTGATGGTGTTCCAATAAATTCATCTAGGTCAATGTCGATTTCAGAACCCGATGAGTTACACCCTACAATTCCAAAGGTTAACAATAAGCCAAATAATACTAATACTAATTTTTTCATAAACTTTCCTCCTAATATATTTTTATTTCTTTTATTATCTCAATTTTGTTTATATTATAATAATAATATAAATAACTACCAAATAACACACATCCTACAATAACACAGCCATATAGATTAGTCAAATATGTAGCGCTTATATCTTTATAGTAATTCGTGAGCAACACTACGTTCTTAAGGTATACAGATAGTACATTTAACTCTACTATTCCAATAACTAATACGATACTCAGGATCAGTAAAAATTCTTGAATTAATGTCCTAATAAATATAGGTTTGTCACCACCTAAAACTAGTATTTTTGCTAAATCAGATTTTATACCATAAAACACTAATAAGGTATTGTTAAAAATAACTATTACGAAGCATAAAATCATAAATGATGTGAAAATTGTAAAATAGTCAGTAATACTCTCAACTCCAGATATATATCTATCAAAATATGTTTCCGGATCCAGGACATAATACATTTTATTACTATAATCTCTAACAAAATCATCAAACAACGCATTTGGATCATCACTTCTTACAAAGATTGAGTTTGGTTTAGCTGTATCTTTGTATGTATCAAGTTCATATATGTTTGAATAGATGATATTATCAAAATTAGTATCAAAGAACCCAGCAACTACCATATCTATACCCTCCAACAGGTAATTTAAATCTAGATTAACAATATCGCCTTTGTCTAGGTCGTATACAATGCCATAATTTTTAGGGATTACAACATAGGGAATATCAGATGATATATAGGTACTATCAATTTCATCTTTTGCAAAATTGAAATATGTATTAAATCTAGAATAGTCCATTGAAACAAAAAACTTACTTTGCTGAAAGTCTTTTTCGTTGAAGTTAATCACAACATCGGAATAAAATACAACCTCATCCGACTCTGTAACATCATAGGCTTGTATTTCCGTAAGCAAATCATCATCATAATCATGGATATTTACTATGGCAAGATCGAACTTCATTGAATCATCGAACCTAGCTATTTCTTGGAACATAAATGTTCTTACTGAGAAGATAAGAACCATACATACAAGCGAGATAAATAAAACTCTCATTGATTGATGAATATGTTTATTGGTTTTTAGATATTTAAGTTGAAAAACTCTAAATACAGATTTTATTTTTAATTTTTTAAATAAATTAGCTAACAAAATCAACAATATACTTAAAGCGCTTAGCGCCATATACACTGATAGAAGCACAATGATTAGGGAATGAATTCCTAAATTAAAGAATTCAAATTGCCATTCTATTAAAAGCGCAGCGAGTGCTAAAATAATATAAGGATACTTGGTTTTATAGAGTTTAAACCTTTTATTCTTGCTTTGACTAACCACAGATAATTGATTTTCTTTACGGTACCCGATATAGGCTCTGATTATTATGAAAAATGTTACTAATAACAAAGCTAGGATTACTGGAAATAGTTTTATAGGAATGAATCCACCAATCCCATAAATATATATCCCATAATTTACTACCCCAAGACTCAGTATTAATCCTAAAATAAAAGAAATCATGATATATATTATCCATTGTAAGAGATTTACGTGCCAAACAATAGATTCTTCTCCACCTAGGGTATTAACTACCCCTTGTTGGTGTCTAACATCTCGGTTAACAATCGGAAATAGGGAATCTAATACCATTATCATCGCTAATAAAACTATTAAACCTAACGCTAACATCATGGAACTTAAATCCATAGCTCGATTTGATATGTATTCCCAATTTACTGTAGGGAAAACGTAGTATCCATTAAATTCTTCATCTGCTTTAATCAATTTCAATGTATCAGTTATATCATATTCACTACTAACACTTAAATATAACGTATTACCAAAATTGCTTAGGGTTAAGGATCCATATAATTCATTCATTATTTCATCTTTATCTACGTAAAAAGCTAAATAAGAGAATAATCCTGTATCGGGGAATATATCTCCGACCTCGTATATAAATTCTTTTTCTAAAATGTAGAATTTAAACGTATCTCCAATAGATAAGTTATATTCTTCTGCGTATGTTTCAGTTATTATAGCCGAATCGGCCTGTATTAATACGTCCTGATCAACCAAAATCTCAAATTCATGAGGTAATGAAGACATCATTTGAGCATAATATTTTTCTCCACCCGATTCAGTTAACGTATTTAAATTAAAAAATGATAATGAATAATCTAAATAATCACCAAAATCATCTTGTACTTTCCTTTTGTTAATAAAACGCGCACTGGAATACTCATCATAGGTCATAACTATGTCAATATTCTGATATTCGTTAGTAGCTTCCAATTCGTAGATCTTTGAAAATGTTGAATTCATGCCTAGTAATAGTATCATCAAGCAAAAAACCAGTGATAATGTAAGTACTACCACTAAAGAACTTTTTTTATTGGCTGATACATTGCGGTATGCGAAAAGAAATTTGAATTTACCTAAACTCATTGAATAGTTCCATCAATTAATCTAAATACCTTATTACAATATTCTAAGTAATCCTCATTATGAGTTACTAAAACAATGGTTATTTCTTTCTCCGCATTTAATTTTTTAAGTAATTCCATGATTTCATGACCGTTTTTTTGATCTAGATTTCCAGTTGGTTCATCCGCAAATATTATCTTTGGTTGATTAACCAAGGCTCTTGCAATCGCTATTCTTTGTTGCATACCTCCAGATAATTGATTTGGATAATAATTTTTAAATTCTTTCATTCCTACTAATTCTAAAATCTCATCTATATAACTCTCATCCTTTTTTGCTATGATTCTAGCCAATAGGATATTTTCATAAACAGTAAGATTAGGAATTAGATTGTAGAATTGAAAGATAAAACCAAGTTCTGTTTTTCTTAAATCCGCTATTTCTTTTTTTGTATACTTAGAAATATCTTTATCAAGAAAGAGAATTTCACCAGAAGTAATTTCCTCCAAAGAACTTAAACAATATAACAATGTAGTTTTACCTGACCCAGAGGGTCCAACGATTCCAGAAAAATCACCTTTGTTTATTTCGATGTTTAATCCTTTTAAAACTTCTTGACTTATTGAATCATTAGTAAACGTCTTTTTCAAATTAATAGTTTTAATCACGTTCATATTGTCCTCTTTCTAAAAAAAAGATGCATTTGCTTCTAAATAATAATACCATTAAAAGAGTAATATTTCAATATGGACTAAACTTTCCAAAATAAAAAACTTCCTGTTTTATTTCAAACAAGAAGTTCCGTTTTATTTTTCTTTAATCTTACACTTAATATGATTCGCTTCATATATTAACCAAAGCAGCCCAACAATTAATAAGCCGAGAGCTATAAATTTATATGGTAACCCCGCCAGCGGTAAAACTGCAACAGTAAATGTAAGACCTATCGTTGAGAATAACGCGATAACACATGGAGTACATCCATAAGTTAGCAAACCAAACACATAAGCTATTCCAGATACGAAGGATCCCTTTCCTTCTTTACCGTTTACTTTAACTAATCCGGTGGAAATATTCCACATAAATGCACTAAGAAATGCCATTACAACATTAAGTATAACATTAATTATTACGAGGTATAACCCATATTCTATAATCATTTCTCCGTAATTTAAGTTTAGAGAGTCCAATGTGAAATATAAGACAGTGAATACTGTAAATACAATTATACCTTGTATTATAAAAATTTTTTCTTTTTGCATTGCTAATATAGTTTTAAACATAAATATTTCTCCTATTGTTTGATATAAAAATTATACCACAGTAGGTGAAATTATTAGTACAATTTGCTCACTCATAAAATAATTCAAAAGTCTTCGAATACACATTTTTTATCGCTTTTGACACTTCAAAATCTTCACTGACAATTGGCTTGCCTTTGTTAATAATTTCAACAACTCTTGGGTCGTATGGAATTACACCTACAAACGCTATACTATTAGCTAAAGTGTACTTTTCAATTTTTCGAGTTAGCTCAATATTGATATTGTATTTATTTACACAAATAGCTATTTTTACCTTGAATACTTTGGCTGTATTAATGATTCTTTCCATATCAGATATACCGGACAAAGTAGGTTCAGCTACAATCAACACCATGTCCACTCCGCTTAGTGAAGCGATAACTGGACACCCTATTCCTGGTGAACCATCTATAATAGCAACCTCAACATCCTTGTCGTTATCGGTAAGTTGTTTTTTTACTTCAGTAACTAGTAATCCAGAGTTACCACTACCCATTTTTAACTCAGCTGTAGAGAATATGTAATTATCTCTATATATGGTCATTTCCCCACCAACATATTGTTTCATATCTATTGCATTTTCAGGACATACATATTGACAAACCGAACATCCTTCACAAATGTTTGGATTTATCATGTATTTTCCATCAAATTCGATGGCATCAAAGCGACAATTCTCTTTACAAAGTCCGCAATTACTACATTTTTCTTGATTAATTATAGCTTTAGCCATTCCATAATACGGTTTAGATTTTTTAGTCCCACCTCTATTTACTAAATGTAGGTTGGGTGCTTCAACATCACAATCAGCAAATGCCTTTGCTTTTGCTAATTCAATGAATGAACTTGCTATAGTTGTTTTACCGGTACCACCTTTACCACTTAGGATTAATAGTTGTTTCATGATACCAACTCCTTATGAATATTTTTTAATATACTTCTAAAGATGGTTTCATACTTTTTAACCTTTGCAACTATTTCTCCATTAGAATTTAATCTACCTAATTCTAAATCCATGGGAATCTCACCAACGATTTTGATATCATTTTCTTTTGCAAAATCTCTAATTAAATCATTATCAGTTGCCTTATTAATTACCAAACCTATTTTCTTTTCAAATACCTTAGCTAGATTATATACCATATTTAAATTATGTAATCCAAATATTGATGGCTCCGCTACTAATAAACAATAATCAGCATCTCCTATGCTTTCCATTACTGAACAACCATTTCCAGGAGGTGAATCAACAAAGACTTCTTTAGTACTATTTTTTACTTTTTTTAGAAGCCCACTAATTATTGTTACTCCTGATTGTTCCCCAATGTTTAACTCACCAGAATACACCATTGTATCTTCATACATTCCTGATTTAATTCTTCCTATGCTTTTATCTTTTTCTTCAATCGCATCTACAGGGCAGACTAATTTACAGCCACCACAAGAATGACAAAGCTCTTCAAACACTTGAACTTTGCCCATTATATATGCTAATGCATTGAACTTACAGAACTCAGTGCACTTCTTACATCCAATACATTTGTCATGATCTATACTTGGTATCTTTCTTGACAATTCTTCAACATTAGTATTTTCTAGTTGATAGTATAATAGTCCATTAGGCTCTTCTACATCACAATCTACATAAACTGAATTATTTGCTAGATAAGATAGGTTAACACTTAACAGTGTTTTACCTGTACCACCCTTACCGCTTAATACTGCTACTTGCATTTAAAACAACAATTCTAATTCTTTGTTAAGAAAACTAGCAATATTTTCTTTAACAATTTTATCAGTAGATTTGTACATAACAATCGCAGATGACTTAAATACCCTTAAAGCTTTTTCGCCTACTCTTGGAGTAATTAAAACGTCAGTTTTGTGTTCTAAGATAAATTCAGATGCTTTTATCCCAGCTCCACCTTGAGCGTCTTTAAATGGATTTATAAATACTTCACCTGTTGCTGTTTCAGTATTGTAAATATAATAAAAATTACTTCTTCCGAAGTGTTCTGAAATAAATGATTTTTCTCCACTCGTTTCTGTTGGTAATGCTACTATCATAATATTTTCCTCCTTATTGTTCTTAAAAAGCGGCTATAATGGCCGCTTTTTACTATTTGTCAAGTTGTGAATTAATGTAATTGATTCTTTCTTCTAGAACTTTTTTTTCAGCGTCTAAACTTTCTTGACTGTTATCAACAACAGCAACATAGCCTCTTCCAAAGCCTCTGCCTAATCCCCTTGCTAATCCCCTACCGTAGTATGGTCTAGCATTTTGATTACCTTGATAACTATTGTTTAGTCCTCTTCCAGTATATGGTCCTCTTCCTAAAGGTCCAGTTCTGTCTCCACCTGGCATATTTTTCACCTCCGTATATTTGACATATGTCAATAACTCTATCTTCATTATACAACTTTTTTGACATAAATCAACTACTTTGTTTCGTTATTTTAAATTTTCTCTTTCGAAAGGCATACTCATGCATCTAGGACCGCCACGTCCTCGAGAAAGTTCGCTTGATGGTATAGGATGAACCTTAATTCCATATTGTTTTAACAACTCATTAGTAATGTGGTTTCTTTCGTAAACAATTACTTCTCCCGGCCTTATTACTACCGTATTCGCTCCATCATTCCATTGTTCACGGGCAGCGGCCACGCTGTCTTCGCCTCCACATGGAATCAAAGTAATTTTTCTTTTAAGATATTTAGATAAAATTTCATCTAATTGTCCCTCTATTGGGGTAACAATAAGTTTATTCTTCTTATTAGGATTTCTTTTCACTTCATAGGCTCTTAAAATATTTTTGACATCATGGTGAATTAAAAACTTATCATAATCCACTTGTGTGAATACAGTATCCAGGTGCATAAAAGCCCTTTGTTTAGGTATGTCAAACGCAAGTATAACATCATAATTTGTTTCATTTAAGTAAAATAAACTTTTTGCTAATTTTTCTATTGCTGCTGGGTGAGTCCTTAGGGATACTCCTATTGCTAACACTTTGTCTGATAACACAAGTATATCTCCCCCTTCTATAGTAGGAATCATATTTCTATTATAGTATTTAGGGATATTATGGTTTCCATAGATTGGATGATGTTTAAAAATATACTCTCCGTAGATTGTTTCTCTACTTCTAGTTTTAGATAACATCTTAGAAATAGCTACACCATTACCAATTACAGCAAATGGATCTCTTGTAAAGTATAAATTTGGCATTGGATCAGTTACAAAAGGATAATCTCTAATATGATCAGATAAAGTTCTTGTTTCAAATTTAGGTAAATCTCTTTTTCTAATACCAGCCATTGTTAAAGATACCATTTCTTTTGTTAAACTAAATGATTTTAGATAAATTTCTAGCTTTTTCTTTAGAGTTTCGCTTGTAACAGCTGCTTCTTTGATAAATTGTGAAATAAAATGACTTTTTATTTCACTAGAAGCATCTAAACTTTCAGCTACAAGGTCATTTAGGTACAATACTTCTACTCCAGCTTCTCTAAAGACATCAGCAAAAGCATCATGCTCTTTTTGAGCTAAATCTAACCAAGGAATATCATCAAATAATAATTGTGTTAACCATTTTGGTGTTAAATTTTCAAGTTCTAACCCAGGTCTATGCAATAATACTTTCTTCAGGACACCTATTTCAGATGTTACATTTAGTATATTCATACAATCTCCTATTCCACAGGTTCAAATTTGGCAGTAAAATGCCTTAATAATGGTGATTCGTAAGTAAATTTTAAACCTTTAATACTTTCTCTATTTTTATAAACATTTATTAGGCTTTCAGCAACATATCTTAGATGTTCCATAGTATATGTTCTTCTTGGTATTGCTAATCTCATAAATTCTTTTTCAGCTTTGATGTTTTCGCGTGTATCCGGGTCTCTACCTAGTAGTAATGATCCGATTTCAACTGGTCTAATTCCACCTTCAATATATAATGCATTACATACTGCTTGAGCTGGAAATTCATAGAAAGGAATATGTGGAGCTATCGCACCACAATCAACGAATACAGCATGTCCTCCAGTAGGATATTGAATTGGCACACCACCTGCTCTTAGTAAATCGCCTAAATATTTAACCTCGTCTATGCGATAGGCTAGATAACTCTCTTCTAAAGCTTCTTGTAGGCCTATAGCTAAAGCATCCATATCTCTACCAGCTAATCCTCCGTAGGTTGGGAAACCTTCCTTAGGAACGATATTTGTTTGGCAGGTTTGGAATAATTCAAAGTTTTCCTTAATAGCAATAATACCACCAATGTTTACTAATCCATCTTTTTTAGCACTCATCAAGAAAATGTCTGCTAAATCGAAAGCTTCTTTAGCTATTTCTCTAATTGACTTGTTTTCATATCCTGGTTCTCTTTGTTTTACAAAATAAGCATTTTCAGCATATCTAGCTCCATCAATGATAACGGGTATATTATTTTCTTTAGCTATTTTAGATACTTCTCTCATATTTTCAGTAGAAACAGGTTGCCCACCAGCTGAGTTATTAGTAATAGTCATTATAACTCCAGCAATGTTAGTAGGACCTTTTTCCTTAATAATTTCTTTTAAACTTTTAATATCAAAATTACCTTTAAATGGATGATACTCATCCAAATGAAAGCATTCTTTGACAACACAGTCAATAGCTCTAGCTCCAGCTATTTCAACGTGAGCTCTAGTTGTATCAAAATGTATATTTGATATAAAATACATGCCTTTTTTTGTAACTAATTCAGGTATAACTACTTGTTCAGCACCTCTGCCTTGATGAGCTGGCATAATATATTTATATCCAGTAATGTCCTTGACTACTTTTTCAAAACGATAGAAGCTTCTAGATCCAGCATATGCTTCATCCCCTTGCATTAGAGCAGCCCATTGAAAATGAGACATCGCTCCTGTACCTGAGTCAGTCAATAAATCAATATATACATCTTCACTTCTTAATCTAAATGGATTGTAACCAGCCTCTTTGAGCTTTTCAATCCTTTTTTCTTTAGTAATCAATTCAATTGGTTCCACCATTTTAATTCTGTAGGGTGGTAGTACGTATTTTTGCATTATGTCCTCCTTCAACCTTTAAAACACAAAAAGAAAATTGTAATTAAATAATCACAAAAATTATGTGAAATAAAAAATAGATAGTAAAAAAAAGTATCAATTGATTTTTCCAATATTCATTTACAATATTCAGTAATCTGCGTCAATATAATTATACTATATAAGTGTTATATAGTAAATGAATATTAGTAACCCAAAGAAAAAGACGGTTAATCCGATTAACCGTCTTAAAAACATTATTTATTTCTTGAATGATAGTGAGTATGTAATAAATGATGAGACTTGTTACCTAATGGTTTTCCCAAATAATCGTCATACAACGCATTAATATCTGGGTTTTCATGAGATTTTCTAATAGTCATGTTTTCATCAACTTGATAAATCGCTTCTATTCTCTTTTCTCTAACCTCTTGAGTAGTTCCATAAGGTTGACCACCACCACCAATACATCCACCAGGACATGTCATAATTTCAATAAAAGTATAAGGAGAGGTTCCAGCTTTAATTTGTTCGCAAATTATTTCTGCATTAGCTAATGTGTGAGCTACTGCAACTCTAACTTTTTGTCCACCGAGTTCAACTTCCGCTTCCTTTATACCTTCTAACCCTCTTACGGCTTTAAAATTAATGTCAACTAGTTCTTCTTTGTTAACAACTTCATAAACTGTTCTTAAAGCTGCTTCCATAACTCCACCTGTTGCTCCAAATATAGCGGCTGCCCCAGTTGTAATTCCGAAAGGCTTGTCAAATGGTATTTCATCTATGTTCTCAAAATTAATACCCATTTGTCTAATCATTTTTCCTAATTCTCTTGTTGTTAAAACTAAATCAACATCAGGATTCACTTTATCAATACGCATTTCTTTTCTTTGCGCTTCATACTTTTTAGCAGTACAAGGCATAATTGAAACCACATATATATCATTAGGATCCATATTCATCTTTTCAGCATAATATGATTTTGCTAGAGCACCAAACATTTGTTGTGGTGACTTACATGATGAAATATGATCTAGTAATTCCGGATATTTTTGTTCAGCGAAGTTAATCCACCCAGGACAACAAGAAGTCATCATCGGCAAAGTACCTCCGGTAGTAATTCTATGAATTAACTCATTACCTTCTTCGATAATAGTTAAGTCAGCTGTAAAGTCTGTATCGTAAACAGCATCAAAACCTAAATATTTTAGAGCTGCTACAACTTTTTTAGTAACAATAGACCCAGGTCCCATTCCTACTTCTTCACCTAATGAAACTCTAACTGCAGGTGCAACTTGAACAATTACATGCAGATTTGGGTTATTTAACGCTTCCCAAACAGTGTCTGTTTCGTCTTTTTCAATGATAGCGCCCACTGGACAAACACTCGCGCATTGTCCACAGAAAGTACAAAATTCATCTGATAGGTATTTTCCATAGGCAGGAGTAATTTCAATATCTTGTCCTCTACCCATAATATCTAATACACTCATTGCTTGAACATTTTTACAAACATCAATACACCTACCGCATTTAATACAACGATTGATATTTCTAATCAAAACTGGATTATTATCATCAATAGGTTGTACTTTCAATACTGTTGGAAAACGATTTTTATCGATTCCTAGTTGGTTAGCTAAGGTTTGTAATTCACAATTCAGGTTTTTAGGACATGCAGTACAATTTGCATCATGATTAGCAAGTATCAATTCTACAATAGTCTTTCTTGCATTTAAAACCTTTGGTGAGTTTGTGTTAATAATCATACCTTCTCTTGCGACAGTCGAACAAGAAGTGAACAATCTCTTTTGTCCTTCAATTTCGACAACGCAAACTCGGCATTCTGATTTAATACTTAGATCTGGGTAATTACATAATGTAGGAATATCTATATGATATTTTCTAGCTGCTTTTAATATCGTTGTGTTTTCTTCAATCGAAACATCAATATTATTAATTTTTAAGTTAACCATAAATTAATACCTCACTTTTGAGAAGTAATCATCACGGAAGTACCTTAGAGAAGAAATAATTGAAGTCATAGATGTTTGCCCTAATCCACAAAGTGAAGTCTGTTGAATTACTTTAGCTAAATTTTCTAAAGACATTAAATCTTTTTCAGTTGCGCGACGATTCTTAAATTTGTTAAGTAAATTTACAATTTGAATATGACCCTCTCTACATGGAGTACATTTTCCGCAAGATTGATGAACAAAGAATTTCATATTAATCAGCAAGATATCAAAAATATCAAAACGATCATCAATAACAATAATAGCTCCCGTACCAGTTTTTGAGTCAAAATTTTCAAATCGGTCAAAATCAATTGACATATCCAGCATATACTCTGGAATAATCGGACCTGATGCTCCGCCAAGTTGCACCATTTTAATAGCTCTGTTATTTTTTACACCATTACCTAGTTTAAAAATAACATCTCTAATTGAAGCCCCAAAAGGCACTTCATATAATCCTTTGTTTTTTACATTACCTGATAAACTAATTAATTTAGTACCAGTTGATGAAGGTGTTCCTATCTTAGCAAACTCATCTCCCCCATTTAATACTATATGTGGAAAATTAGCGAATGTCTCGACATTGTTTATTAGTGTTGGTCTATCGTGAATTCCTTTTTCAGTAGGAAAAGGTGGTTTAGTTCTTGAACGTCCTGGTTTTCCTTCAATTGATTCAATCAAAGAAAACTCTTCTCCACAAACGTACGAACCCGCTCCCGATCTTACTTCAATATGGAAGTCAAATCCTTTATTTAATATATTGTTTCCTAAAAATCCTTTTTCTTCAGCTGCTTTAATTGTCGCTTTTATAATTTTTATTGAATTTTGATATTCACCGCGGATATAAATATAACTTTTGTTAGCTCCCGTAGCATAAGCCATTATAATCATTCCTTCGATGACAGCGTGTGGATCGTTTTCCATTAACATTCTGTCCTTGAAGTTCCCAGGTTCACCTTCATCTGCGTTACATACGATGAATTTTTCTCCTGTTTCTTTAGATAATGCTTTTACTTTGATATAAGTAGGGAATCCAGCTCCACCTCTACCTCTTATTCTTGACTTTTCAAGTTCATCAATTATTTTTGTAGGGTGTAAAGTAATCGCTTTTTCCAAGCCTTTATATCCATCAAATTTAATATAACTATCAATTGATAAAGGATTAATCTTACCAAATCTTTTAGTCAAAACTTTCATTTGGATCATTTTCCTTCACCTCGCAATTCATTGATAATTTTTTCAACTTTAGCTGGTGTTAAACTAGTATATACTTCATCATTGATTCTCATTGCAGGAGCTACATTACAACAACCTAAACACTCAGTAATTTCTAGAGTAAATTGCTTATCTGCAGTTGTTTCTCCTTCTTCAATTCCTAATATTTCTACTAGTTTTTCATAAATACTAAGTGTATCATTCACAAAACAAGGTACATCGTGACATACCTGTACGACGTATCTTCCTTTTGGTTTCATTGATAACAAAGTATAAAAAGATATGACTGAGCATATCTGACTTTCTGGAATACCTAAATGTTCTGAAACTCTTAAAATATCTTCCGATGAAATATAATGATTCTTTTTTGATTTCTGATATTCAAGTAAAATTTCTATTAAGTACTCTTCTTTTTTTGGATACTTCGACAGTATCTCATTTAATAGTATCATTGTTCCTCCTTGTGTTTTTTGTAAATCTCGACAATTTTAAACAGTTTCTATAATATAGCCCGAAGAAAAACTCAATACATTATAGATTTTAAAACTTCATAATACAGTAACACTAACCAATTATATTATAGATAATATAACCTTGAACAACCCGACATTAACCTCCTTATATATACAATCGATATAATTATATCAAATTAAATTTAATAATGTCAACGCAATAATAACTATCCGTACATAAATCAGGGAAATAACTGCGATTTATTGTTGTTTTTATGTGTTTTATAGGTAAAAAACAATAAAAAGAGAAATCTTTGATATATACACACCCTTTGCCATGCTTAAATCCTTGTTTATCTGTTAGTTCATAAATGTAGTCTGAATAAGCACTTACATATAAGGTCAATGCGTTTTTTCTCGGTGAAAATCCAAGTAAAACACACGGTTGATTTTTTAAGGTTAATTTTGAGTATACAGTTTTACCATATCCTACTACTGACTTTCCCCACATTTTAGGTTTTAAATCAGTTATCTCATCAATTTTTTCCATTAACATTAAAGAATCGTTCCTTCTCTTTTCATCCTCAATAGAACCAATAAACATATTAACGTCTTCTTGGTTTTCAATCGTCTTTAATTTATAAATAATACTTCCTATTCTAACTTCATATCCACTATTTCTTCTTTACCATTAAGAATTTCAAGAGATAGTTTAATTGAATCACCAATAGCTTCAGCTATATCATCATCTTCAATATTAAAATTATTAACAATAAAGTCTTTGTTAATAAAAGCGTTTCTACTCATGATTTCAGCTAACCCATCAAAAGTTAATCCTGGTTCAAGCCTAGCTTTCCTATATTTTCGTTTGTAACTACCTAGCACTATTTTATATAACCATTTTGGTATAGATACTATTTTTCTGTCTAACCCCATATACTTATGGAAGATTGTCAACATCTCCTTCCAAGTCATATTATAATATCCAACGGGTATATTACCATGAACTTCAGTTTCTAAAACATTAGCAATTAACTGTCCAACTTGATCTAAAGTTATCATAGTTGTTCCACCACTAGGAAAAAATGTACGGTATTTCATTTTCTTTATTTGTTCAACTAGAAAAACCCAAACCGGTTTTCTTCCTTCTTGAGCACCAAAAATATATGGAAGTTCTAAAATACTAACTGACATATTATCATCAGAGAATGATAAAGCCATATTAGCTTGATCCACTCTACTTTTAATGTAAGGATGTTCCTCATATAGATCAATGTCTTTCCAAGTTCTGGCGAAATATGAAAAATATGAACCTAAAATAATTGCTTTTTTTACACCAGCTTGTTTTGCCAGTCTAAGAAGCCTTTCTAAAGGAGCTATGTTATATTTATAAAACAGATCATATATTGGTGCCTTTCCATCAATTCTTTCGTCCACTCCAGCGGCGAAAACGAATCCATGACATCCATGCATAATTTTAATCAGCTCTTCATCTGTCATTTTCATGAAATTTTTTAATATCAGTTTCATATCTCGTGGTATTAAAGCCCCTTTTGGGATAGGTGGCAAAGCTAAAGAGGTGACAAAATGTCCCCTAGCTATTATTTTTCTTGCTGCTACAGATCCTATCAGCCCGGTCCCGCCAACCATAAATATTTTCATAAAGCCTCCTTATTTTAGAAAAATTCTCTAAACATTTCTATATTTTTCCAATTAGATGAAAACTCACCTTTTTCAATTTTATGTACTACTTCAACAATTCTATCATTTATTGGAGTTTTTACTCCAACTTCAACACCATATTTACAAACCACTCCGTTGATAGCTTCTATTTCACATTTTTTACCTTTAGCTAAATCATTTAACATACTTGATTTTATTAGGCGATGTTTTTTCATAGCTATTGGAATCAACATAAAACTTATTTTTTGTTTAATACAACTCTTATAGTCCAATAATTTAACAACGTCTTTTCCTTGAATCGGCTCAATTTTAATATTTGCTTTTTTAGCAACTTCAATGCATTCTTTTATTACCTTTTGAGCTAATAGTCTTGATTTTTTGTCTTTTGATATATCACCAAAATTAGCACCTAACACTGCGGATAAGCCACTGAAAGCACTATTGACCAATAATTTGACCCACCTAGCTCCAATAAAGTTATCTTCGACAGTTACTCGACCCATAATATTAAGAAGTTTGACTATGTAGTTAAACAGTTCATCGTCGGTTTTTCCAAATTTACCGATACTAAAGGTTAATGCATCTCTCGTCGCTTCTGAAGTTAGTTCAGAAACTCCCTTTCCTACAAATGAAGCACCCCAGGACATTGCGCAACCAATTGTTTTATCTTTTCCAATTACTTCAGAAACTGATAATTCAGGGAGGCCATTTTGCATAGTGCAAATTACACCTTCTTCTGATAAATACGGCATCAATGATTCTACTGTGTTTTTGTTATCAAGTTGTTTTGTCATAAGAAGAATAATATCGTATTTTAACTTCATCTCTTTTGGTAATAGAGCGTTTACTTTTTGAGTAAATTCTGTTTTTCCAATTACTTTAGCTCCGTTTGATTTAAGTCCTTCAATATGTAGTTTATTTCTTGTGATTAAATCAATCTTGTACCCCGCTCTTGCGATATAAGCACCAAGTATAGTTCCCATGGCTCCAGCTCCAAAAATAGCTACTTTCATTATATTCTCCTTAAGTCTTCATATTATTATATCCGGTAAAATATACATACAAGAAAATACTAAATCATCTGAGCAGTATATGATCTTCAACCTTTAGTTTTTGAATTATTTATATGTATTTATTCAATCTATATTTTTTTAATTATAGCATATAGAAACTTTTTTGTCAGTTAATTAAACAGTATTCACAAGAAAAAAACCGACTAAAATTAGTCGGTTTGTCAGTTTTTATTTTATTCTAAAGTTAACAATGTAACGCTTTCTACATGCCTTGAGAGTTGGTAATTGCTTTCTTTTTTGAAAAATTGTTTGTAAAATGTCACGAAGTAACATATAAAATCGGCGAAATATGTTGCCACACACAAAGTGTAAGACAAGCATAGAGTTATGAAGTTACATAATTAGGTAATCAATTGCAATAATAAAGGAGTTCTAATCTCCTCGGTCGCTATGTCCTATCATTATGAAGTTTTACTACTTATTATAACTGGGTTGCTTTTTGTGGTAAGAAACAGATTAAGAAATCCAATAAAATTTGAAACATACTCTCAAAACTTCTATGCATATGGATACATTAACGCTGTTTAAAAACCATAACAATCCAAATCAAACAAATTGCGTAAATGTTACAACAAAATAAATTAGATAAAGAAAGACATGAATCATAAAGAAGAAAAGATACTTTGCATATTTGAACACCGGATTCATTAAAATGCCTTTGATAAAAGTAATGAAAAGAGTGTATAAAATCAAGGGTACGAAGATCGCAAGGAAGAGCAATTCTCGAAATAATCCCCAATCCCAATCTGTCCTTACTATGCTGGCAAAGAAAAACAACACTGTAAGACTAATCGGAACATATATGTTAAACAATATGTCGACTTTATCCGGTTTTGTTCTATCGCATTTCTTGAACACCAAAAAGTCAAAAACCATAAAAGAAATATATATAATTATCGGGACATAGCTGTCTATTGAAGAAAGTACTGTCGCTATATCATCACTATGTAAATAATAATCCATTAAGAACATAGCTATTGCTATTGTTAGTAAAGCAATAACATAAAGTATTAAAGTAAGTATCAATTTCCTTTTCATGATTGCATCCTCCTAGCAACCGGAGACATATGGTGTCACAATAACATTGAAAATCTGTGTTGTTACATTGCCTGCATCGTCTCTGGCTCCTACTTTTACACTGTATGTTCCTTCATTTTGATAATTTACATAATCATATATCTCAAATGTTTCAACCACACATGGAGAATTATCACTAATATTTCCCATAATTAAAGTCCAGTCATAATCATAATATTGGTATTCAGAAATATATTGAGTAGATATATAGTCAAAAGTAGGCGCTAATATATCTTCGAAAAAGTCATTTACATTAACAATTGATGAATATATTACTTCACCATTGTGATTACAGATATAGCCGTTTGCGTACAGATTAATTAATGCATCTCCTGATACATTTTGTGCTATACTTTCTATCCCCAAGGTTGAAGCCAACAAATTGTATTCAGATTCAAGAAACAAGCTTACTGAATCTTTATCCCAAATGAACCTTTCATATGATTTATAATTTTGAGAATCTTCGTATGTATTACCCCAAACCAAATAAGGATACACATCCATAATATAGTGAGCATCTGGGCACGATTCACTTCCAGGGTCAGAGATATCGACACCAAAATTGAATGTAAATGTAACTAAATCCTCGTATTCGATATCACCATTCTCATCATATACTAATTCTGATTCGCCATAAATATATGCCCCTATATTTAGGTCATAATATTGTATACCCTTAACATATTTTGTATTGTTATTATTTTGTGTCAATATTTGATGAAAATACGATGCCCAATCATCATACATTTCCCATTCGTTCGTATCTAAATCAGATTCTTCGGGATATACTTCAGCTGCAATTACCTTTGTTCCATTTGCCAAATAATCTACATTATATTCGTTTCGATTGTAATGGTTTTCTCGTGTGATTTTATATGGATAGTTTAATTCATCATTTTCTATTATCATCTTTTCTTTACCCCAATAGTCATATATCAAAGTAATTGTTACACTAGGAGAACTAATACCTTCGTTTATGTAGTTATATGTTTGATAATCAAATTGAATAACATCAGAATGTTCATAGGATGCAGATCCTTGATTTAATGTATATCGATTTACTCCAGTAAAGATATTCTGATAACTATCATATAGATAATGCACTTTATATTTTTTGTGATAGTCGTCGTCTTCAGAAAAAATATTCCAACCGTACACGAATTTATAAAAATACTCACCATCATAAGAGTAGAAATCATACCTTTTCGTATTATTATAAGCGTATGTTGTATATTTATACTCACCTTCATCTATTTTGTGATCTAAAATATATGTATATGACCCACTATCTTCCATTTCATATTCCAGCTCAATTGATCCTAGATGATATAAATAATATTCAGCTTCGATACTGTAAGTTCCAGCAACTGTATACTCTTCATCAAAATCTTCGTAGTATCCTTCATATATTGTTCTGTAATAGTAATCTGTCATAAGTCCATAGTCTCTAGAATCAATGATGACAGTAGTATCAAAAAGGTCAGTAATTAAATGCTGATTTTCAGTGATAAATTCTTCATCCCAAAATAGTGTAGATATATCAGCATAATCAAGTATCTTTTGATTTGCTTTTTCTTGAATAGTTGCTAAATATTCTTGATCCGAGCCACTCATTTTGGATCAATATTTGTTAATTACTGAATCGAGTTCACCATTTTGACTGGTTTGATAAAATGCATAAACTATTGCATCTTTTTCATACTCTACTCCACCAATTTCTACTGTTTCCTTGTTTGTACCGTTGATGGTATCTACGACCATGACTCCCTCTTCTTCATATTGTTGTTTTAATTTCATTTTATCGAAGAAATCCTTCTCGTTTTGTGACAATTCGATAATTTTTTCTTGCTTTTCATCAACTGTAATGCCATAAACCTTCTCTTGTCCTACTGAAATAACTCCGATGGTCACAAGCATAGCAACACATAATAAAATATATTTCTTCATATAAATTCCTCCTTTATATTTTTAAAAATTTATGATGTCTGTAATATCAAATTTGTTAACACTAGTTATTAGTTCATTTAGAAACTCTACTTTATTAGAATCTTCCATATTACATATTTTCAAAGCAATAATGAAGGTGTTCAAATCTCCTTTGCTGTTCTGGAGGATCCTACCGAATTTGAACCAGTGCTGAGGGAGTAGCTTTTTTTGGTAGGATAAAGAGCAAGTTAATATAAAATCTTGCTCCATTTTTTTATACATATTGTATCATAACCCACTTTATAAAAACCATTCCAATCCATAACTAATTTACCATTTATCTTCCAATAAATCTCATCATGAAGACTAAAAAACCATCATATAACAATAATAATATCGAATAAATAATTGATACTATTTTTTTTCTATCTGTAGTTTGTTTATTAAACAAATACCATATCGTAAACAGAATAAAGGTTAGTATCGGTGAAATGAAAAATCGAATGAAGACATCATCTTGTAGTGGGGAAGCTAAAGTAGTAAGTACAAAAAGGTTAAAATGCAATATAATTCCAAAAGGCAAAAAATATATTATTATATTTTTGTATTTTTCTCCATGTACTTGTAACTCATAATACTTATAAGTGTCTGTCCAAATTAAACCATAAATAAGTGGAATTAAGGCTAGGATTATTGCACTCCCCATTGAGAAGTTATTATTGATTATAAAATGTGCTCCCACTGACAACGCAAAAATTAAGATTATTCCGCCACCTATGAAATAAAGTATTGATTTCCTATTTCTCATTATCATTATCCTCTATCTTTCATTAACAACTTGGAATAACTACTTTAGGTAAAACCACTACCTGAAATGTTTGAGTCAATTCATGATTCTCAGCATCCCTGATCCCCACTGTTACTGTGTAAGTTCCTGGATTATTATAGTCTATATTGTCTTCATACTCAAATTTGGTAATAATTCCTGGTACTTCACTATATTCATGTATAATGAATGTTGACCAATCTATATTTGTGAAATTATCCTCATGAATTTCTTGACTATGAATGAAATCAAAATACAACGACCATCCATAAGGGTTATTGATGATATCGCTTGGAATTGGGGTTCCACCATAATCGCCTACATTAGTTGGATACTGAGATGTTAATTGAGAACCAGACAATGACCTAATAATCGCATATACAAAATTATCTTGAATATTTGAAGCTTTATCCCATACAAATCTTTCTAAAGGTGTGTGAGAATTATAATCATATAAAGAGTTTCCCCAAAATAAGTATGGATATACATCTCTAACATAATGAGCATCTGGAACAGCCTCAATCTCAGGATCCGATATACCTACTCCAAAATTGAAGGTGAAGGTTACTAGATCTTCATATTCAACATCACCATTTTCATCATATACTAATTCAAGTGAGCCAGGTACAAGTTCATCAATTTGTAAATCATAATACATCGTTTCTTTCACATATTTTGTATTATTTGTATTTTGTTCAAGTAATTTGTGAAAATATGATGCGATTGGAAGTAAAGCCAATCCAAAATTAGAGCCTAGAGCTGTTGTTGTTGGATATAATAGATCAACAGGAGTACCATTTATCTTGTTATAGTCATTTCTACTATAATGTGAATCTCTTGTAATCTTGAAATCTTCTCCAATATCATCACTTGCTAAAATCATTTTTTGTTTCCCCAAATAATCAATAATTACTGTAATTTGTGCTAATGGAGCATTAATTACAGGATAGTAATAACTCTGGTATGAGAACTGATTAGTATTGATATGAGTGTAGCTTGCCTCAAAATTCAGCAAAACATATCTAATTGATCCAGTATAAATAATCTCATTATTATTAGTGTAATATTCAGCTTGTATTGCATATGTTCCAGTAACTGTTGATACTTCATTGAAGTCTTCATAATATCCTACATAGACTGTTGTGTAATAATAATTTGTCATCAAATTATAGTCTCGACTATCAATTATCAATCTGTCTGGAATCAAATCCATAATTATTGATATATTGTCTTGCGGAAAGGCTTCATCTTCAAATAGAACTTCAAAATCCTTATAAAATAACACATTTTGATTCGCCTTTGTTTGAATTTCATACAAGCTTACCTTATTTGAGTAACTCATTTCGTTTATGTGCTTGTTCATGGTGGTTTCTAATTCACCATTTTTACTTGCGTGATAAATAGAATATATAAGCGCATCTTTCTCATATTCCACACAATCAATATTAAAAGTTTCTTTGTTTGTTCCATTAATTGTATCCACAACCATAATGCCTTCATCTTCATATTGTTGTTTCAATTTCATCTTGTCAAAGAAATCTTTTTCGTTCTGTGTTAATTCGATTATCTCTTCTTGACCATTATCAACTGTAATCCCATAAACCTTCTCTTGTCTTACTGAAAAGACCCCAATAGTGACAAGTATAACAAAACATCCAAATAATAATTTCTTCATAAAAGCCCTCCTTTGTTTTAATAATTTATAATGCCTGTAATATCAAACCTACTAATATCTGCAATTAATTCATTTAGAATCTCTGCTTTATCAGAATCTTCCATATTGTCTATTTTCAAGGCAATGATTCCTGATAGTATCACTGTTGATACACTTGATCCACTTTCTAAATTTGCAATCAACTTGTTTTCAGCATCAGAGAAACGTAGTGATTCAATATTTTCTCCTTCAATAAACAAATCAATGTAAGTATACTCACCACCATATATATAGTCATTTTGATTGGCTACTGAAATGGTTTTGTCATATCTTGCGGGAAATGCTGTTGAATATGTAGTGTGTTCCCCTGCAGAGCATATTACAAACACATTATTTAAATAAGCATAGTCAATTGCATTCTCCACTTCTATCGACTCTTCATATGAACCAAACGACATATTTATGATATCTGCTCCATTGTCCACAGCATAACGAATCGCATCGATAATCCTTTCATCACTTGTATTTCCATTAGAATCAAATATTCTTAGTGGCATCACTTTTGCCTGTGGTGCAATACCATAGACCCCAGTATCTTCATAATTACATGTTGCAATACAAATCAAAGCAGTTCCATGGCCGTTAGTATCAGTAAAGACTTCACTATTATCAACGAAATCATATGGATCAACTACTCTTTCACCATATATATCAGCTAGTTCTTGATGCATTCCTGAATCTAGAAAGGCAATGACAATATTCTCTCCTTGATTTTCGTTCCAAAGTTTATCAATATTCATATTATAAATATGTTCCGGATATTTGGATATACTGTATTGCCACATTAAAACCCCAGCAAAGATAATGACCACAAATACTCCAATAACAAGTATTATTCTTTTTTTCATGATGGTCACTCTTTAATCCGTAAATATGTTTCTTTATCATCATCTTTGATTTTCTTCAAATGCATGAATGTGTATTGACCATTTAGTTTTATGAATGTATTAATTAAATCTCTATCTTCTTCAAATCGACTTGCTTTGATTTGACACCCTTCATATACTGTCTTGAATAACTCTTCGCTATGTAGTAATAGTTCAAATTTGAACATCACAGCCAATTTGAATAAGTGTTTCTTCAACTTGCACATGACTTCATCAACGCTATCAAGTCTTTTATCTTTGTAGTAAGATACAACCATGCATTCTCCACCACATACATATCTAGCTTCACAAGTTTGACAAAGTGCTCTTTTTGATTGAATTTTCCATAAACGATTCATTTTTTCTTGATTCAAACCTTCTTCTAATGTTCCAACTACCATATCATCAATTCCGATACTCCCTGGACAAGCAATAATTTTCTTGTCAGATGTCAAAGAAAATCTACCTAACCCAGCATCACACCTAGTACTTACTTTATGATTTAATATAACTCTTAGCAAGAATTTACCAAAATAGTCATCACCGTTTAATAAAACCGCTAAATAATCTAGTTTACCTTTCAAAGTCTTCTGCAATATGTATTTATATAATCTTGTGTAGTGTCTTTTAGTCTCTTCTATGTTACCTTCATTGATACCATCTACATCATCATCAAAGCTTCTTACCGGCTTAATGCTGATGGTTGTAAAATATTTATATAGATTCTTAAATGCCTTAACTAAATCCATCTTGGAATTAGTAAGGGTCACAGCTGCACCAAGGTATTCTCTATGCTTGATATTCTTAACATTCTTAATTATTTGATTATATGTTCCCTCTTGTTTTCTATTAACTCTATTTGAATCATGTGCCTTTTTGTATCCATCTATACTAATACCAAATATGTAACCTGCTGACTGTAATTTGTTTATAGCATCTTCAGAAAGCAATGTTCCATTTGTTACCAACATTGGCAGCACTTCTTTACATACTTCATTGCTCTTGCTATGGCAGTATTTAGCCAATTTTAAAATAAAATCCATTCTTAGCAAAGGTTCCCCAGACCCAGTAGGATCTACTATATATTTCTCTGCATTTGGGAACTCGCTAATAATAAAATTGATGAAATCTTTCGCTTCATCGATTGTTATATTCACATCAGGTCTAGATTGCATGAAACAATATTTACATTTCATATTACATTTACTTGATGCATGCAGACTTATGTAGATTGTTTTAAATAAATCCTTCTTATACATTTCTTGAAAAGGGATTTCCATATCCATGTCGTTCTTTTGGAATATACGTCTTAAATCCTTATCTGTATAGTTTGTGTTATTTGGCAATATAATTTGATTCCCATTAAACAAGCTCACAAAAATTGTATGTCCTTTTGATTCATATGTTATATAATTTTTCATTAATATCCTCTATATGTCAAAATATGTCTACATTATAACTGAATATTAGCATATCCAGAATTATTTGTCAACGAGCTATCCAATATTATATGTGTTATTATCCTAGCATGTATTAATAATTCAAATAACGCTTTAATCCCTTCTGATATAATGATGAAATCATTTATAAAAAGAAAAACGGCTATTTTGAAATGAACCCTTAAAAGTAGACACTTAAAATAAAATGGAACCTATAAAATAGACACTTTGAAAAAAGGTATCTAATTATAAGTTCTTTTTTGTATACTAGTAAAGAGGTGAAAAAAATGAGTAAAAAAATATTTACAGAACAAGAAATAGAACTATTAAAGCAAAACAAATATGTAAAACGAGTAGGAACAAAAGAAATTACATATACAGATGAGCTGAAGCAATATGCGATATTTTTAAGTGAAAAAGGTATGTTTTCAACAGAAATATTTGAAAAAGCTGGGTTTTATTTAAGTATAATAGGTCGAACTCGTGCTCAGAAATCATTAGATAGGTGGAAAAAAGCTTATAAAGATAGAGGAATATCAGGACTTCAAGATACGAGAAAAAACAATTCAGGAAGACTACTAAAACACGAATTGAGTTTAGAAGAGCAACTTGTTAGAAAAGATGCGAAAATAAAATTTCTTGAAGTCCAGTTAGAGTTCCAAAAAAAGTTAGATATGATAGAAAGGGGAGTGTATATACACAAAAAGAAAAAGAAATAATATTCGAAATTATCCAAAATATAATCATAGAAAATAATTATCAAAATATGATTAGCTTCCTGTGCAAGGAAGCTAATGTATCTCGAAGTGGATATTATAGATATCATAGTGAAGAAGCTGTAGAACAACGAGAAAACCATGAGGAACAAGATTTAGCATTACTAGATTTAATCCTTGAAGCATACAATTTTAGAGGATACAAGAAAGGGTCTCGCGAGATTAAGGATTTTCTATTTAACCAATATGGAATCACAATGAATCGAAAAAGAATTCAGAGAATAATGAGAAAGTATGAGATTATATGTCCAATACGTAAAGCGAATCCTTACAAAAGAATGGCGAGAAGCATCAAAGGACATCACATACATGATAACCATGTGAAGCGTAATTTTAAGCCTGGAAGACCGTTCGCTGTACTTTTGACAGATATCACATATTTTACGTTTGGAAAAAATAATACTAGAGGATTCTTATCAGCCATAAAAGATAGCCAAACAGGTGAAATAGTAGCGAGAGCAGCATCTACTTCACTCAAAATGGATTTCGTTATAGAAACTTTAGATAACCTGATAAAACACCCGCTATTTGATGAACATAATGATATGATTATACATTCAGACCAAGGAAGTCATTATGCATCAAATGAGTTTAGTAATTACCTTAAGTTTTACAATATCACACAATCGATGTCTCGTAGAGGAAACTGTTGGGACAACGCTCCTATGGAATCGTTCTTCGGTACGTATAAAGATCACGTAGATTTAAGTGAATACGAAACAATTGAGGAAGCTTTAGTAAAGATAGATCATTTTCTAGATTATTACAATAATTACAAACCACAAAGAAAGCTTGAAAGACTATCTCCAATTAACTATAGAGATAACTTAATTGCAAAACAAAAAGGTGTAATCCCTCTTAGGGAATTAACACCTTAAATGATTTAAAGATTTAATTCTTTAAAATCAATACATGCCTTTTTTAATATGTCCTTGACATAGGGTCCACATTACTTTAGCGACTCCTTTTTGTTTGTTCAGAAAGGAATGTTATGAAATCAATTATTACAAATCACATGAAATTTAATATTGCAAAATCTATTGTTCATGATCTTTTATTAAACGAGTTAATTACTCTTCAGGAGTTCAACATAATTATCGAAAAGCTAAGTTACGAACATAAAAATAAAAAAAAGCAATGATATAAGTCGAAACAACTTGATATTCATTGCTTTTAGAGTGATGTATATAGTAACGAAAGGAGATGGTTCAAGTGCAAAATAAAACCGTCAGAATCATACAACCAAAAGTAGACTATACTTTCGATCAATCAAACAACCCAGTAAGGAAAAAGCGAGTCTGTGCTTATGTCCGTGTTTCAACTGATACATTAGATCAAAAAACAAGTTATGAAGCACAAAGAGATGAATACACGAGGCGAATACACAAAAATAGTGAGTGGGAATTTGTAGGCATCTATGCGGACGAAGGTCTTAGTGGTACTAGCACCAAAAACAGAAAACAGTTTAATTTAATGATAGATAGGTCTATAAATGGCGAAATTGATACCATTCTTACAAAATCAATATCTCGTTTTGCTAGAAACACATTAGACGCACTAAATTTCGTAAGAACTCTTAAAAAGATAAATGTTGAGATATTTTTTGAGAAAGAAAACATCAGTTCATTAGATCCCAAAGTGGAGTTTTTACTTACAATCATGTCTTCTATTGCTCAGGAAGAAGCCAGAAATACTAGTGAAAACGTTAAATGGTCTATTAAAAAGAAGTTCAAGGATGGCATTCCGGTTATCAACACGAAGCGATTTCTTGGATATACTAAAGATAAGAAAGCTGGTAATCTGGTATTGGTTCCTGAAGAAGCTGAAGTAGTGAAAACAATATTCAATTTATACATTAGCGGTGTCGGGCCAACTGCTATCTGTAAAACTATGATGAGTAAAGGGATAAAGACTGGTGCAGGGAAAGAATTATGGAGGCAATCAACTTTGAGTTCAATATTAACAAACGAAAAGTATATGGGGGATATGATTCAACAAAAGACAATATGTCTAGATTACCTTACTCACCAGAGAGTCAAGAACAAGAATCATGCACCAACATATTATACTGAAAACAGCCATGAAGCAATCATAGACAAAGAGACATTTCTACTTGCGCAACGAATAAGAAAAGAACGGGCCGAAATCAAGGTTGGAGATGATAAAAATACATCTAAATATAATAAACGTTATCCATTGTCATCTATGATCATTTGTAGTGAATGTGGACGAACTCTAAAAAGGCGTTATTGGAACTATGGAAAGCCTTCTTAAAGAGTAATGCAACAGTGTGGAAGTTATATTAAAGGAAAAGATAAATGCACCTCAAAAGCAAGTTACCAGGAGATTATTGAAGGTGTGACTATTCACATGCTAAATCAAGTATTTATAAAAAACCTAGATGTTGTAGAAACAATAAGAAATGTAATCAAATCTACTATTAAGATAACCGATACAGAAACAAGAATTAAGAACCTTGAAAATCAAAAAAGCGAACTCGAATTAGGGGTTTCAAATTTAGTAGACACCAAAATGAAAAACAAAAGGTTTTCAGATGTTATATTTAATGCTAAGTATGATGAATACTCACAAAAAATAGAGTCAATCATCGAAGATATAGCTAGCTTTGAGATGGAACATGTTAAGAACTATGACACATCCACAAGGGTAAATAAAATTGAAGAAGTCCTAAAGCAAAAAGAAACAGAAATCATAGAGCTTGATTCGGATATACTAAGATCTATTATATTCAAAATGATATCAGTTAGCCCTACTAAAATGGTATATTGCGTTGCGGGGAGTAAAAATTATACTGAACAAGAATTTTCTGATATGCGCAAGAAATTTATTAAAAAGGAGCCAATTGCGACTGGAGTTTACACCTGTGAAAAATACAATAAAAAGATGCATTACAGCGTAGTTGTAATCTAAAAATTCTTAATAAATATATGTTTCCACACACAAGGTTTTAAGGGTTTTTTCGTGACTTTTATGTTCCCACAGACAGGTCAATTTATAAATATATTTTTAAGCAACAAAAAAGAGGTAATTTACCCAAATTTTAACGGGTGAACTACCTCTTTGAATTTCTTTAAAACGGCTGTATTACTGGTTTTTATAGAGAAAGCAATGTGCAACTCTCAACGTGAGTAGTTTGAGGGAACATGTCAACAGGTGTTACTGCTTTTATATTATATCCACCTTTAATAAGATAACCTAAATCTCTTTGAAGTGTAGCTGGGTTACATGATATATACACAATCTTAGGAATTTTCATATTTAGTAGCGTATTGGTGAATGCTTTTGTACACCCTTTTCTTGGCGGATCAATAAATATACAATCAAATTTGTACTTCCTCCATTTTTGAATTACTTTCTCAGCGCTTCCAGCTTCGAAGAAAGCATTCTTAATACCATTTATTTCAGCATTCTTTTTGGCATCAGTAATAGCTGATTCAATTACTTCGATTCCAAATACTTTGTATACTTTTTTAGCTAACGACAAAGCAATTGATCCAATGCCACAGTAGGCATCTATTACTTTGTCTTTTTTGGTTAAATCAGCATATTCTATAGCTTTTTTATATAATCTTTCTGTTTGAATAGTGTTAACTTGGAAAAATGATCTAAATCCAATTTCAAATTTATTTCCTAATAAGTCTTCATTTAAGTAATCTTTACCATAAACTAATCTAATCTCATCTGATGAAAATGTAGATTCATCTATAGCATTAGCGATTCCAATACCTTTAACTAGAGGGTATTTCTCGGCTATTCTATTAACAAATTCAGTTTCCTGATCAAAGGCATTTTTACTGATATTCAGTAAAATTACTATTTCTTTATTTTTTGAAGATTCTCTTATAACACAAGACTTTAATATACCTTCTTGGGTTTCAAAATCATAGGCTTTTATTTCTAATTCATTGGCTATATTCTTAACTAAAGTCAATAACTCAAATGATTTTTTTGACATTATATAGCATTCACTTAAATCAACTACATGATGAGATTTAGCTCTAAAAAATCCGGCTTGAATTCCTTTTTCGTCTTGGGCAAACTTAATTTCTACTTTATTTCTGTAGAAATATGGATTAACCATACAAATAATGTCATCTACTAATGAAACATCTTGATTTAATTTCTTCATCATTAACTCTAAACGATATCTTTTGAAAGCTAATTGAACATCATAATCCATATGCATAAGTCTACATCCACCACATTCGTCAAAATGTTTACATTTCGGTGCTAACCTATAGGGACTTTTTTGAAGTAATTCAATAACTTTCCCAAATCCAAATTTATTTCTTCTTTCGATAACTTCAATGCTTGCTGTTTCGCCTTTTAAAAGATTTTCTACAAATACAGTATATCCATCTGGTAATCTTGTAACTCCAAGCGCATCGTGAGTTAAATCTATCGCTTTAACTATATAATTTTGTGTATTTTCCTGATCCATAGAGTAATCCTTTCTGAAATATGTGTATAAAAAATATACATTCCACACATTATATTATAACATAAAACCCTTATAAATTTCAGATTTACATTACAAAAAGAATTTTCCACAACATTATTCTTTAAAACTTAACCCTGTAAAATATGTAAGTTTGTATAGACACGTTCAAACCTTTCTTTCTATACTTCAAGTTAGGGAGTAAATATCCACAGTATATTCAGCCTTAATTTTCATCATTGATTGTCTCTCCGACAACTATTAACCACAAATATCTTATCCTTTAATTAAAGGCAAAAGAAAAAACATTCCCCTTACAAATGTCTTTTCTTTTATAAAAATAGAAGGTAATGAAAAAGAATTAACCTTTAACACTTCCTAGTGTGATACCTTTGATAATATATCTCGATAATAGCAAGTACATAATCAAAAGAGGAAGTATTGCTAAGGCAATTAGAGTATAAACAACTCCTAGGTCAAATGTAGTTGGATCTGATGCCCTTAACCCTGCTATTAATAGCGGAATTGTCTTATTTGAATTAGATCTAATAATTAGTGCTGGAATAAAGAAGTTATTCCATGAACCAACAAATGCAAATATAAATTGAACTGCTAACGCTGGTTTTAATATTGGTAATACTATCTTATGGAAAGTATAAAGTTCATTTGCTCCATCTACGCGAGCTGACTCGATTACCTCAAAAGGCAGAACACTGTCTAAATACTGCTTCATAAAGAAGAATGTTACTGGAGCAGCTATAGATGGTAGAATAAGTGGATAGAACGTATTCATTAAATCCATTTTAGTGATTAATTCTAAGAACCCAACAGTTGAAACTGGTGCTGGAACCATCATAACTACTAATATAAAATAGAAGGCAAATTTTCTGTATTTAAAACGATACATATGAATACCATACGCCGCAAATGCAGAGAAATATGCAGTTAAACCCGCAGCACATGTAGAAATGAATAAACTATTTCTAATCGCTTTTAGAATTGGTACATTATCATTATCTAATAGATTTCTCAAGTTAATTAGGAAATGCTTTCCTGGCAAAAATGAAAAACCTTGTTGAATCTGATAATTGTTTCTAGTAGTGTTTATTATCAATACATAGAATGGAAATAAACACATAAATACTAAGATAATTAAAACTATATATGTTAAAACTCTGGAAACCCTGTCTTTTTTCTTTTGTTTCAGAGATAAAGTATTGTTAGCCATTACTTTCCACCTCTTTCTTGCTTAACTTTCGAACTTTCTGATTTATCAACAACCTTAAAGATTATTATACTTAAGGTTCCGGTAATCATAAACAAGAAGATAGAAACTGCACTAGCTAACCCATAATTTTTACTTATTGAAATTAAATTATACAAGTACATAACCAAAGTTTTTGATCGCATATCTGGGAATCCACTACCCTGGGTTAGGATTTGTGGAACATCGAACATTTGAACCCCACCAATTAACGAAGTAATAACTACGAAAACAAAGATAGGTTTCAGTAATGGCATAATAATTTTAGTAAATATTTGTAAAGGCTTAGCTCCATCAACAGTAGCTGCCTCGATTAAGTTCTTATCGATACCCATAATTCCTGCCATTAATAATATGGTGGTATTTCCAAACCACATTAAGAAATTCATAAGTGCGATCAATGATCTTGTTGCAATAACAGAATTAGCGAAACTAAATTTTTCAGCTATAATTCCGTTTTCTAAAAGAATGTTTATTATCGGGCCATTTTCAGCGAAAATTGTTAAGAATAATAATGAAAACGCAGATGCCATAACTAGATTTGGCATATACATAATCGTTTTGAAGAATTTAGTTCCTTTTAGCCTAAGTTTTGGACTAGTTAAGGCTACAGCTAAAAATAGTGAAACAAGAATTTGAGGAACAAATCCCATTATCCAGATAATAAAAGTGTTCCATGAATATTTAAGGATTTGAGCATTTTGAAATAAATCAATATAATTTTTAAATCCTACATAATTTGGTCCAACTTTTGTAATTCCGAGTTTCATATAATATTCAAAGAAGCTATAATAGAATGTTGAAAGCAAAGGTACTAAAGAGAATATTGTATATCCTATAAAAAATGGTGCTATAAAGAAATATCCCCACTTAGCGTAGTTGCTTCGCTTTTTCTTTGTAGTTTTGGTCATAGTTCGCTCCTTTAAAAGAAAATTGTGAAGAGGCGCTAACCTCTCCACAAATTAGTAATTTCTATTCAGATAATTCCGGATAGATTTCGAGTACGGCTATGTAGAAGTTGGCAAGTGCTTGTTCGTATGTAATAGTTCCAGCAAAGTAGTCAGCAAAAGCCCCTTGGAAGTTTTCATTTAGACCTTGATCATAAGGCGAAATGTTACTCATATCAATTTGAGCTGCAGATTCCACAAATAATGCAACATGGTTTTGTCCACCTAAGAAAGCAGAACCATAAGTAGCGTCATTAGCTATTTCTTGCATTGCTACTGAGTTGTTAGTAAAGTCTTGAGTGTCAAGAGTTAATTGTTTCATGATATCATCATCACAAGTTAATTTTAACATTATATCTTTTACTAAGTCAACATTGTCTGTTCCATCAGCTGCACAAATCCAAGTACCACCCCAATAATAACTAGCTGGTCCAGTAGTAACAGCCCAGTCACCAAAGATTCCATTTCCTACTTCTGCAGGCGCTTCCGCGTCAGCTAATGAACTTCCAGCTAAAGTGAAGTTGATTCCCCATGTTGAGTAGAAGAAACCAAAAGTAGTTCCATCAGGTCCTTGATCAGCAAACCATGTTGAATTCCATAAACTTGATTTATTATTATAGTCTTGATCAGTATAAAGTTTAGTTTGAGCAACCCAATCAAGCATAACAGGATCAATTACGATTTCATCACTTGCATTTACCCAAGGATTTGAAATGTTATTTGAGAATGTACGATATGCATCGTCATATCCAGAAATCATAAAATATCCAGCATCTTTCATATCTTCAGCTACATCATCAAATTTATCCCAGTTACTGATATATGTTTGAACAGCAGTAGGATCATCAGTGCCTAATACGTCTAAAGCTATAGAACGTCTATAAGCAAATAATCCAGGAGTAGCTTGCCAAGTTGAACCTTTGATAGCTCCGCTTGAATCAGTCACGATATCTTGAGTATATGAATATTGGTTAGCCATATCAGCTTCAGTAAGTCCAATATCTTCAATTACATCTAAAGTGTAATCGGTATTAACATATTTTAATGCATAATCTGCTTCTACTAAGAAGATATCAATTCTGTCTTCTCTTTCAGCGCTTTCTTGATCTAATAAAGCGTTGTCTAAAGCATTTTGGTATGCATTATCTTGATTAGCAACGATTACCCATTCAACTTTTGTTCCGTCTTTAAGCATGTCGTTACCGTCAGTATCAGTGCTTTCCCACTCTGGATAATAAGCTCTGAATCTGCCTTGGAATTCATCATTCCAACAATAAATTCTTAAAGTTTCCCCTGAGTTTGCACTCCCACAAGAAACTGCTGTTACAGCTATCATAATCATAGCTAAAAACATTAAAATAGATTTTTTCATAATTCTCCCCTTACATTTTTTTTAATATTTTCACAGACAGTTTATTTGCCTGCTATTGAACTAACTGTATCGCCCTCTTGCAAACTACCTAAAACTGTAATTTGTTTAGCGATAAATGTTTTCGGTTTTTCAATCATAGAAATTAAGTTCCTCGTAGCTAACTTACCAATTTCAACACTATTTTGAACGTAGGTAGTAAGTACTGGCCTTAATATCCTAGACATATAAATGCCATCATATCCAACAACCGAAATATCCTCAGGAACTTTAAGGTCATGTTTTTCAATTTCAGAATAACCACCTAAATATGAATAATCATCTGGATAAATGATACATGTAGGACGGTCTTCTAAAGCTAAAAGTTCTCTAGTTGCTTGTCCACTATATTTTGGAATATGATACATAGCAGATCTAATGTATGTTTCAGGTATATCTAAACCTAACTCTTCACATGCTGCATAAAAACTTGCAAGTCTTTTTCTGGTAACAGCTGTATCTTCGCCGTGTATAAAAGCAATCTTACGATGGTTTTTAGAGTATAAATATTTGACAATTGATCTTAGTCCATCAGCGTTATCACTTAGAATAGCTGTACGGTTATTAAATACGTGGTCAATTGTTATTGTTGGCATATCACTATTAATAAGATCAATAACTTGTTGATCTTGGAAATCTACAGATGCTACAATTACGCCGTCACAATTTCTGTATCTAGCGTGTTCTAAGTATGAACTTTTTACATTTCCTATTCTGTTAGCAGAAAAAGTAATATCATATCCTAGTCTTCCTGCTTCTTTTTGAATAGCATTAAGCATAGTAGAAAAGTACTCATGTCCAAGTCCTGAATTTGATTTATCTTCAAATATAACTCCTATGTCATAGGATTTATTTGTTTTAAGTGCTCTAGCATTAGCATTAGGTATATAACCCATTTCTTTTGCTACAGTTATTATGTATGCAGATCTTTCTTTACTGACTTCATGCGAACCATGTAATGCTTTGCTAACGGTAGCAATTGACACATCACATCTCTTCGCAATATCTTTAATTTTTACCATTTAAGTAACGCCTTTCTAATTTAAGTAAACGTTTTCGTAATTACATAATACCAAGAAAAAAAACGATTGTCAACCCTTTTTCCAAAGAATAAACCGGTATTTTTTACATATATTACAAAAAATTGTTGAAAAATGTTGTTTCTCGCTGTATAATCAAATTAGTTACGTAAACGATTTCGTAAAGAAAATAAGGGTGTATCCTAGTGTATTCGACCTTTTCTGTACGATTTTCTTTAATTTTCGTAAATATATTTGTATTTATATATATATAGGAGTAATTATGTTGAAAAAAGGATTTCAATTTGGTGTTTCTACATCATCTTATCAAATTGAAGGAACTAAGAATAAATTTAAATCCATTTGGGATTTAGAAACCCGAAATGTTATTGATAAATCAGATGGCTCAATTGCCTGTGATTTTTATTCAAAATATATCGAAGATATTAAACTTATAAAAGATCTTGGAGTTGATGTATATAGAATGTCTTTATCTTGGGCAAGAATTCAGCCTTACGAAAATTCTTTTTCTGAGGACGGAATAGATTTTTACCACAGAGTATTTAAAGAACTAAAAAGACAGGATATTAAAGTTGATGTGACCCTCTACCATTGGGACATGCCACTATGGTTATATGAGTCTGGAGTTGGCTTCCATGATTCAAGAATTGTTAATTATTTCTTTGACTATGCTAAAAAAGCATTTAAGGAATTTGATATTTACGTAAATAAGTGGGCAACCTTCAATGAACCTTGGTGTGTATCGAGAGTTGGGTATTACTACAAAACACACGCACCATTCCTAAATGACTTACAAAAATCTATTCAAGCAGATTACTATCAATTGATAGCTCATCTAAAAACCTATGATTTCTATAAAGCAAACTACCAAAAACCTATAGGTATCGTATTTAATGTTTGGGGTCATTACCCACACAAAGATACAAAAGATGATAAATTAGCTAGTTATTATTCTCACCTATTCTTTGAAGGGTGCTTCTTTGATCCTATGTTTAAAGGACGATATGATAATTTGTGGATTAATAGACTAACTGAATTAGGCTTGGATATTAGCTATATAGATGATAAACTATTAGAAACAGTTAAAGATAAAGCTGATTATTTAGGTATAAATTATTATATGCACAACACTGTTATCTACGATAAAAAGCATGAATTCTATTTTAGCCATATTAATACTACCACTTCTTTAACTGATATGGATTGGGAAGTCAATCCTGAAGGGTTAAAAAATATCTTAAAAAGCATAAGAGAAAACTACACAGATTTACCAATAATCATCACCGAAAATGGAGCCGCTTATAAAGATGACTTGATAAACGGTATAATTAAGGATGATGAAAGGTGTAAATATATAAAGAGTCATTTAGAGATAATTGAAGAAATCTCAGTTGACCTCAATATCGAAGGCTATTACGTTTGGAGCCTAATGGATAATTTTGAATGGAATTTTGGCTACCTTAAGCGATTTGGGATAGTTTATGTAGATTATGAGACATTAGTTAGAACTAAAAAACAAAGTTATTATATGTATCATGATCTTATTAGGGAAAAGAGGAAAATATGAAATTTGGACATTTTGATGATATAAAAAAAGAATATGTAATTACTAACCCTAAAACCCCATATCCATGGATCAACTATTTAGGAAACGAAGACTTCTTCACTTTGTTTTCAAATACAGCTGGAGGATATAGTTTTTTCAAAGACTCTAGACTTAGACGAATCACAAGATATCGATATAATAACGTACCAACTGATAACGAAGGTAAATACTTCTTTATAAATGATGGAAAAGACATTTGGAACATCGGTTATAAACCATCAAAAACTGAATTAGATTTATATGAATGTCATCATGGTTTAGGTTATTCAAAACTTGTAAGCAAAAAAAATAGTATTTTAAGTACTCAATTAGCTTTTGTACCCAGGGGTAAACAATGTGAAGTACATTTAGTTACTCTTAAAAACGAAGGTGAAAAAACAAAAGAATTTAGTTTGTATTCCTATCTAGAATGGGCTTTTTGGGATGCTTTAGATGATATGACTAATTTCCAAAGAAACTATAATATTCCTGAAGTTGAAGTTGAGAATAATGTTATATTTCATAAAACAGAATATCGTGAGAGAAGGAATCATTATGCTTTCTTTAGTTCTTCTGAACAAATCAGTGGATTTGATACCGACAGAGAATCATTCATTGGATTATACAATGACATTAAAGAACCTAATGTAGTGTTAAACAATAAATCAACTAATTCTATCTGTGAAAGCTTCGCAGCTATAGGTAGTCATAATATAAAAGTATCACTAGAAGCAAATGAAGAAAAAACAATAATATTTATATTAGGTTATATTGAGAACGAATTTGAAAATAAATTCGTTGACACAAATATAATAAATAAAACCAAAGCCTACAGTTTAATTAATAGTTTAAATTCCGCAGAAAAAGTCAATGAAGAACTTAAAATACTTTCAACATATTGGGAAGACATCCTAGGTAATTTCCAAGTAGAATCAGCTGATGAAAACCTAAATAGAATGGTTAACATTTGGAATCAATATCAAAATGTTACCTGTCATAATTTCAGTAGATCGGCTTCATATTTTGAATCAGGTGTTGGTAGAGGAATGGGCTTTAGAGATTCCAATCAAGATCTTTTAGGATACATGCATATGGGTCCAAATGACTCAAGAACGAGAATCATTGATTTAGCATCAACAATGTTTGAAGATGGATCAGCATACCACCAGTATTCAACTCTAACAAAAAGAGGAAATGCTAATCTGGGTAGCGGATTCAACGATGATCCATGTTGGATGGTTTTATCAGCAGTTAAATATATCAAGGAAACCGCCGATTATGGCATTTTAGATGAAATTATTCCCTACGAAAATAACCAATACAAAATGGGTACTCTTTTAGAACATATTGAAAGAGCATTCAAATATACTACAAATAATAAAGGTCCTCATGGCTTACCATTAATTGGTAGAGCTGACTGGAATGATTGTTTGAATCTAAACTGTTTCAGTTCTGAACCAGGAGAATCATTCCAAACCGTTAAAAACAAAGGTGATGGTTTAACAGCTGAATCAGTATTTATAGCTGGCCTATTCGTTTATACCGGGAAACAATACACTGAGTTATTAGATATTATAGGAGTGGATTCTAGTAAAGAAAAACAAGACATTGAATTGATTATCGAAGCTGTTAAAAAACATGGTTGCGATGGCAAGTGGTTCCTAAGAGCATATGATGCTTTTGGTGGAAAAATCGGTAGTAGTGAAAATCAAGAAGGTAAAATCTTTATAGAACCCCAAGGTATGTGTGTTATGGCTGGTATCGGCGCTGACAATGGGATTGCCAAACAATCTCTAGATAGCGCAAGAAAGTATTTACTATCTGAATATGGAATGTCTCTAAATTATCCAGCATATTCTAAATATGATTTGAAGCTTGGAGAAATTAGTAGTTACCCAAAAGGCTTAAAAGAAAACGGTGGCATATTCTGCCACAATAATACCTGGATGATTTGTGCGGAAGCGTTTGTAGGTAATAACGATTATGCTTATGATTTATATAAGAAGATAACTCCTTCATATTTAGAAGATAAATCTGAAATCCATAGAGCCGAACCCTATGCATATTGTCAAATGGTTGCTGGTCAAGAATCAAACAGACACGGAGAAGCTAAAAACAGTTGGTTATCAGGAACTTCATCTTGGTCGTTTGTCGCTGTAAGTCAATATATTTTAGGTATTCAACCTGAATTTAAAGGATTAAAAATTGAACCTAAGATTCCTTCGGATTGGAAGAAATTTAAAGTCAGAAGAAAGTTCCGAAATGTATTTTACTCAATAGAATTTGAAAAAAATAGTAAGTACTCAGGATTATATAAAAACAACAAAAAAATAGAAAACAACTTAATTCCTTACAACAGTGCAATCAAGGAAGAAAGCTATAAGTACTATTTCTAAACATTATTAAGGCCAGCTAAATAGTTGGCTTTTTTTTACACTCACTATGATTTTAGTTCAAAATAAAAACTCGCATTAAATGCGAGTTTATTAAATTTCACCTGAATTTTTATTACTTAGGTATAAAAGAACAACTACAGTCATCCCAATACCGCAAAAAGCATATACCGCAACAATTGAAATCTTTGTAATCAGAAATCCCGCTACCAAGGCTGAAATTGGAACTAAAGCCTGGGATAGAACCCCGGATAAACTAGTAACTTTTCCTAGTTGAGATTTTTCAATTTTCTTTTGAAAGGTAATACTTACCGGAACGTTAAATCCTACACTCGCAAAACCAATTATAAACATAGTAACCGGCAATAATATTAGTACATAATTAATATCCAAATACCCTAGATGATACAAGGACATATATATACCAATAATCACAGCGAAAATACCGAAGCCAATAAGAGCTAGTCTTAGATCTTTTGCGTAACTTTCTTTTGGCTTCCTTCTCGATAACACAAGTGACATAATTATACCCGATACGGAACTGGCCAGCATTATTACAGAAAACCAATTTTCCACAGTCATAAAACCATCGAATAAGAATGTGGTTTCTTTACCGAGTCCAAATTCTATAAAGTAAGGTATAGCATTTTGAAATAAAGGTACCGTAAAAAAATTTAAGAATAAAGCCATCGTTAATAACGAGAACATAGCTTTGTAATTAAATAGATATTTAATCCCCGATTTTATATCCTTAAATATGGAATCTAACTTTGTTTTTTGAAGATGATCTTTAACGTTATATTTGATAAATAACTCTGTAATTCCAGAAAATATATAAGCAATACCATTTATTAAAAATATTACATATACACTAAAGAAAGAAAACAAAATCCCACCCAATACTAAACCACCGATGTTTTGTAATGCTCTTGATCCGTATAAGTAACTGGACGCTTGGGGAATCTCTTCTTCTTTAACAATAAATCTTAGCAAAGATGAACTAGCTGGGTTAAAAAAAGCTGAATTAATACCCAAAATAGCATTCATCACAAATATATAAATCAATTTTTGAGTAGGAACTGTTGTTGTAAATACAAGATAAGCAATTCCTAAAATAGTTACTCCTCTTATAAAATCAGTTAGATACATGGTTCTAACTTTATTAACTCTATCAGCTAACGCTCCACCAAATGGCATTAAGACTATTAAAACTATCCCTGCTAGGGCTAAATAGTAACCTTGATACATTGGCGCTAATTCTTCGCCAAATGCTTCAGTGGCGATTCTTAGAACATATAAACTCATTACGAAGTTAAACATTATATGAGCTACATTTGAAACTAAAACTCCACCAAATAATAGGGTGAAGTTTTTATTTTTAAATACATTTTGTTTTGGTGCGATTAAATTTTCCATTAAATAATCTCCCTGTAATTAATTAAGTTTATTCAACTATAACTTTAACAACGTCTCCATCTGCTGATTTTACATTTATGATTTCGCCTACTACACCTGAATTAATCATTTGAATTAGCATATCAACATCGATATCTAAATCATCTTCATCAAGATGTGTAAGTTTTTTATTTTTTAATAGTCTAGCAAATTCAATTGGCAATTCAATTCTTACTTCATCGCCATCAGCTGAATCAACTAAAACTTTTAACATTTTGAATTGATCTTTTTTCTTAGCTGGCATAATTACTTCTGGTTCATCTTTAGTCGAAGACATAGCTCCTAATAATTTTTCCGCTTCATCAGCTGAGATAGCTCCCTTTGATAATAGCTCTAATATTTTCATTCTTTCTTCTTTGAATTCATTTTTTGACATAATAATCCTCCTATTTGACTTTCGCTAATAATTTAGCTGCTTCTTCTACAGTTAAATCTCCACTGTCTATTCTATCTAATATTTCTTTTCTAGATGGGCCTTTGTATTCTTCCTTAGGTTCTGGTTCAACATTGTCTTTAGCTGAATAACCTAATTGTTCAATAACTTCATCTAGCATTTTTTTAATTGTAGGATAAGATAATCCCATTTCTTTTTCTATAGCTTTAATGCTACCTCTATTTTTAACGAAAACTTCGATAAAATATAATTTTTCAGTATCCAAATAATTGAATTTAGATAAGGTGAATTCACCAGAAAGTTCTGTTTTACAATTGGTACACTGTAATGTCTTAACGATTAAATCGTGATGACATACTGGACATTCTGATAATACTGGATATTTTGCCACTCCACTTGTTGCATGTTTTGTTACTTGTTTAAGGATATCAAAATCCTTACCGAATTTATACTTTGCCATAATTCCTCCTATATTGTTTTAATTAAGATTTTTTCCCCAGAATGGGTATTTACTTTTACTTTAACTCCTCTGTGAGCTATCAATCTGATCATCTCTCTTTTGGTTAAAGGTATATCTTCACTATATTTGTCCATCTTTACAAAACCTAGAACTATTCTTAATAATAATATTGGCATTGGAAAGAAAAATAATACTTTTAAGAATCTGTTAGCTCCTTTTTCATTAGGAACATTGATTCTTAATTTAATAAAATGTGCTCTTTTGAATATTGGTATTCTTTGTCTTTTTTCTTTTTTAAATAATTCGTTATACGCTATCTTTGGAGTAATCGAATTATTTTTGAGTCTTGTTAATGTAGATGAAGCCATTGTATTTTCTCCTTTTCTATTATTTATCAGTAGTAACATACTACTCATTAAAATAAATGGCAAATAATCAAATACTATTGCATCAACTATACTAGGTCCACGATCAGCTATATAGATTTGAATAATCTCATCTGAGCTTGAAATTAGTAATCCAATTACTAATACAATGCTAAATGACCAATTCCAATTCTTAGCTGTAAAGAACCAAGCTATAGCGAGTACCATATACTCAAATACATGTGCTGACTTTCTTATAAATACATGTAGATTAGCAATATCAATATGATTATTTGGAAACAAATCACAGGTTATGTTATAAACAAAGTCTGTAATCCCTAAACTTAATGATCCTGAATCTGTACCAGTCGCAAAGGACATCGAAAATACAAGTAATGTTAAAATTAATGATAGAAATAATATTGAATATTTCATATGATCACTCCCCTATAAAAATTATATCATATATAGAGAACTTAAGTTTTTGTATTTATTAATCGTTTGCAATTATTCCTGGTTATTTTGTTATCTCATTTCTTTTTGAATGCGGTAGTTTTCCCAGTATGTATTTGAGTTCATGCTGCCAAAACATTGACGGCAATTTTTTTGTGTTTGTTCTGCATATTTATCTCTTTTAATATTTCTCATTTTTAGAATCTCCTTTTTGTTGTATGTACAACTTGATTGATTATTTTTTGGTTTCTTATTTCATTTCTTTTTGAATACGAAAGTTTTCCCAGTATGTATTTGGATTTATGCTATCAAAACAATGACCGCTTGTATTTTGTGTAGATACTTTATATTTATCTCTTTTAATATTTTTCATTTTTAAGATCCTCTTCCTAATTTTGATTCTTTAAATAATTTAGTTGCTTTTCATACTAAATTTTAATTGCTATAAATTATTTTCCAGAAAAATAATTTTGTGCGCTTTGCATTTCCTTTTGTAGACGGAAACTTTCCCAGTAATTACTTGGTCCTATGCTGTCAAAACATTGACGGCAATTCTTATTAGCTTCTTCCATATATTTGTCTTCTTTATGATTTTTCATTTCAAAATTCCCCTTCCTTATTTTTAATCCTTTAAACAATTTAGTTACTTTGCTGAAGAAATTAATTACTTGATGAATTACTTCCCCGAAAAATAATTCAAATGACAATCTCTTCTTGTTTGTAAGTACAACTTCATTTCCCTTGAAAGTTATAATACAACTTGATTGAATTTTTTGTGTTGTTTGATTTGTTTGAAGTGCGATTGTATTTTTCATAATTTTTTCCTTCCTAAACTTAATTTATTTAACTTATACCTTAATTATATCAAGTTTTTTAATAATGTCAAGGGTTTTTTTAACTTTTTTTATATTTTTATTAAAAAAAGCCACTTTTCGCGGCTTTTTACTGTGTTTTATTAATATTTATATTGATTTTATTGATATTATTAATAATTTTGCTATTTTAAATGCCCCTTTAGTTCGAAAATTACGTCTCTTATTTCAGCTGCTTTTTCAAAATCTAGCTCTTTTGCGTATATAAACATCTGTTTTTCAAGCATATCAATATTCTTAATAATATCTTTTTGAGATAATTTTTTGAAATCCTTAACTTCTTTTTCTGCTTCTGACTTAATTGAAATTCTTTCATGTATGTTTTTTAGAATTGTTTTAGGTTCGATATTGTGTTCCTTATTATATAGGTCCTGAATGTTTCTTCTTCTGTAGGTTTCGCTTATAGCCTTTTTCATAGAATCTGTCATTCTAGATGCATACATTATTACTCTACCATTTACATTTCTAGCAGCTCTACCTATTGTTTGGACCAATGCTTTTTCACTTCTTAAGAAACCTTCTTTATCAGCATCTAAAATTGCGATGAAAGAAACCTCTGGTAAATCCAACCCTTCTCTTAATAGATTAATACCTATTAATATATCATAGGTACCTAGTCTTAACTTCCTGATTATTTCCATTCTATCCAATGATTTTACTCCTGAGTGTAAATAACCAACTTTGTAACCAAGGCTTTTTAGATAATCAGTTAGGTCCTCACTCATTTTAATTGTTAGAGTAGTAATTAATGTTCTTTCTTTTCTTTCTATTGTTCTATCAATTTCCATTAGTAGGTCATCAATTTGGTTTTCAGATTTTCTAACAAATATTTCTGGATCTAATAATCCTGTAGGACGGATTATTTGTTCTACTATATTATCGGTTCTCTCTAACTCATAATCAGCAGGTGTAGCTGATACATAGATAACCTGATTTATCTTCTTATTAAACTCTTCGAAGTTTAATGGTCGATTGTCCTTTGCGCTTGGTAATCTAAACCCATAGTCAACTAAAGATTGTTTTCTAGATCTATCACCCTTAAACATACCTCTAACTTGAGGTAGTGTAACATGTGATTCATCAACTATTAACATAAAGTCTTTTGGAAAGAAGTCAATTAATACTGATGGTGTTTCTCCTTCGCCTCTTAGAGCAAGATGTCTTGAGTAGTTTTCTACACCGGAACAAGTTCCCATTTCTTTTAATAGTTCTAGATCATACATGGTTCTTTGTTCAATTCTTTCTGCTTCTAGCAATAGGTTATTATCCTTAAAGTATTTAATTCTTTCTATCAATTCTTCTCTAATTCTATTTATAGCTTCCTCTAGCTTATCTTTATTGGTTAAGAAGTGTGATGCTGGGAATAGTGATAACACTTCGAACTCTTGATAGATTTCTCCGGTAACTACATTGAATTCTCTTATTCTTTTTATTTCATCAAAGTCAAATTCTACCCTGATGCCTTTATGCTTATTATAAGGAGGTAGTATTTCTATTACGTCACCTCTAACTCTGAAGCTGCCTCTAATAAAATCCATATCATTTCTAACATATAGGATATTTACTAGTCTATCTAGAAGCTCTTCTCTAGTTATAGAATCTTTTTTTCTAAGTGTCACCATTCCTAGTTTATAGGTCTCCGGATCACCAATTCCATAGATACAAGAAACAGAAGCCACAATGATTACATCATTTCTTTCGAATAAACTTGATGTAGCAGCATGTCTCATTTCATCTATTTCATCATTAATCTTAGCATCTTTTTCTATATACATATCTCTACCAGGAATATAGGCTTCTGGTTGATAGTAATCATAGTAGGAAATAAAATATTCCACTCTGTTTTCTGGAAATAACATTTTAAATTCAGAATAAAGTTGCCCAGCAAGTGTTTTATTATGAGCCAAAACTAAAACAGGACGATTAAACTCCTGAATTACATTAGCAATTGTATAGGTTTTTCCTGTTCCTGTAGCTCCTAATAGAACTTGTTCCCGCACATTGTTTTTAATATTCTTAATTAATTCTTTAATTGCTTTGGGTTGATCACCTTTAGGCAAGTACTCTGAAACCAACTTAAATTCATGCATAATTATCACCACATTTAGTATATCATAGTTTATTTAAATTTTAATCTGATTAATAATCTGTTACAATATATATGAGGTGTACTATGAAGATTCTATTGGTTGGTATAAACTCTAAATACATACATACAAATCTAGCAATTAGATATTTAAAAGCTAACTGTTCTTTTCCGGTGGATTTAATTGAGTTTACAATTAAAGATTCACAAGAAAAAATTCTTGATCAACTTTATAATGAAAAGCCTGATATTTTAGCGTTTAGTGTATACATCTGGAATGTGGAAATCATAAAAAAGCTACTAACATCAATTAAAGATAGTAAGTATAACCCTAAAATTATCCTAGGTGGTCCAGAGGTTAGCTATGAATTTAATTACTATTTGGAAAATGGATTAGCTGATTACATCATATCAAATGAAGGTGAAATCGCATTTAATTCATTAGTTAATGCCCTTATATATAATAAGGATATAAAAGACATACCTAATGTTAGCTATTATCGTAGTAATATTATCACAAGAAATAAACTAGAAGAGATAGCTGATTTGAACGCTATCAAAAATCCCTACATTTATGATAATGATGATGTTGTAAATAAAATCCAATATGTTGAACTTTCAAGGGGCTGTCCATTTAATTGTGCATATTGTTTAGCGTCTTTGGAGAAGAAAGTTAGATTTTTTAATATTGAAAGAGTTAAAAAAGATATAATCACGCTTTATAATAAGGGAGCTAAAACCTTTAAGTTTCTAGATCGCACTTTTAATCTTAAACCTGATTTAGCCTTGGACCTATTTCACTTCATAATTGACAACGACTTTAGTAAAGCGGTCTTTCAATTTGAAATCAATGGAGACATTCTAACCGACAAAGTTATAGATTATTTAAATGAAAACTGTCCTAAAAACAGAATAAGATTTGAAATTGGAATTCAATCTACTAACGATAAAGTAAATAAAGCAGTTGATAGAATCCAAAATACAGACTTACTATTTAAAAACATTAAAAAACTCAAAAAAGGTAATGTTGTAATGCATTTAGATTTAATTGCTGGGTTACCCTATGAAGATTTGGCTAGTTTTAAGAACACTTTTGATTCAGCATTTAAATTATACGCTAAAGAACTTCAATTAGGCTTCTTGAAAATCCTTAAAGGTACAAAACTTTATTACCAACAGTGCATCTATGATTATAAATTTGATAAATGTGCACCCTATGAATTCATTAAGAATAAATATTTATCCTTTGAGGATAGAAAAACAATTCATTTAACCGAAGATGCTTTAGAAATCTTTTGGAACAAAGGGTTTCTAAATCATACAATCCAAGAGCTAACAAGCAAAGTGGATTCACCTTTTGATTTTTTCCACGACCTAGGAAAATATTATTTATCAAAGGGTTATAGATTCCATCGTTATCAATTAGCCGATATATTTATGGTTTTAGAAAGTTTTATTAAAGATGAAGAAAGCATCGCTTCAATAAGATATGATTACCTTAAACATCATAGGATAAAACCAAAAATCTATTGGGAAAACCAAATAAAAAAGAATGACATCATTAGAAGATTTCATTCTGAGAATCCAAGTTATAATATTGACAAGTTATATAAATACAGTGTAGTCACTAAATACAATAAAGACTACCTTATAACTATTTATTACCCTAATAAAAGGGAAATGCATATACTTAAAGCCTATTAAAAAATAGGCTTTTTTTTAATTTAATTTTGCCAAGTAATCATATAAATCTGTAGTTACGTTAATTAGCGTTAGAGCTTCATTAATTGGACAGTTACCAATTTCTAAACTATTGGTAAATATTGCTTGACCATTCACTCCACTTTTTAATAACTCAACTGCACGAACTCCCATTTTACTAGCTAGGATTCTATCAAAAGAACTCGGTGTTCCACCCCTTTGAATATATCCCAAAACTGAAGCTCTAGCTGTATAGGCTGAAGAATCATCAATCGCTTTTGCTAAATCAAAAACATTTGTAATGTTTTCGGCTACCACAACTATTAAATGTCTTTTCCCAATACTTTGAGCGTAACGAACTTGTTCTAAAACATCTTCCTCATTATATCCTGTTTCTTTAGTAATAACAATTTCAGCTCCACAAGCTATACCAGAATATATAGATAAATCTCCACAGTCTCTACCCATTACCTCAACTACAGTACATCTTTGATGTGAGAATGATGTATCTCTAAGTTTATCAATTGCATCGATTGCAGTATCTAAAGCTGTAAAAAATCCAATACTGTATTCGGTTGATGCAATATCGTTGTCAATCGTACCCGGTATGGCGATAACATTAATCCCCATATCATTCAATGCCATTCCGCCTCTATAGGTCCCGTCTCCACCAATAACTACTAGGGCGTCAATTCCCGCGCTCCTAAGGTTATTAACTGCTATCTGTCTAATTGGTTCTTCTTTAAATGATTCCAATCTTGAAGATCCTAGAATAGTTCCTCCACGATTAAGAATCTGACCAACGTCATTTCTTTCTAATTTAAAGATTTTATTTTCAACTAAACCTTTGTATCCATCATAAACACCATATGCTTCAAATCCATAGTGTATGGCCGTTCTTACAACCGCTCTTACACAGGCATTCATTCCCGGCGCATCACCACCAGATGTTAAAACTCCTATTTTCATCTTAATACTCCTTCATTTCGTTTATACTTTCAATTACTATTTGTAATTTATTGTTTCTATAATCCTTCTTACCAAAGAATATATATACTTGTCCAACTTTTAATATCGGTTTATACCTAGCGTAGGTTCGAGGAAATACAACACTGTCAATTGAAATAAACAAATCTTCAATTTCCAAAAATGCCATTTCATCATTATTTTTGGTTTTAATTTCACCTATCCTAGAAATCGCACCAACAAAAACAACTCTAACTTGGTCTTCTTCAACCATTTCAGATACTAATTGGTATTTTTCTCTATCAATAATATCTTTGTACTTATATATTATATGATATTTAAAATTTATTCCTAATAATTCGCTCTCTTTAATGTGTAGAGTTTCAAAATCATATTCTTCGTATTCTAAATAATTAAAGTCTTCATTTTGATAGTTAAAATCTACAAAATTAACTAATTTAGGTAAGTTCTCAATCATTGTCCTTTTATTATAGTCAAAATCATCGAACATTCCAGCATAAATCATCGCTTCAATGACATTGATATGAATATCTCTTCTTCTTGAGATAAAATCTAATAGGCTTTTGACTGGTTGATCAATCTGAACTTGAATTACTCTTTCAGCAGCGGCTGGTCCAATACCTTTAATACCCTTAACAGGAAAACGTAAGTTCGCTGTTTCGGCCACATAATCCACTCCAGATTTATTAATTCTTGGTGGTAAGATGCTTATGCCTAATCTTTGACACTCCATAATATATTTTTTGGTACCAGTAACTGAACCAATTTGAGAATCCAATAATACAGATAAGAAATACTTCCCATAGTTTGCTTTTAAATATGCCATCCAATAGCCAACTAGTGCATAGGCCACAGCGTGACTTTTATTAAAACCATAGTTTGCGAATTTAACAATGTAATCATAGATTAAATTCGCTGACTTCTCTGAATGTCCTTGGTTTATTGATCCAGCAACGAATTTTTTTCTTTCGTTAATAAGAATATCGTGTTTCTTCTTGCTTACAGCTCTTCTTAAAACATCTGCTTCACCCAAAGAATAACCTGCAAACTTATTGGCTACTTCCATGATTTGTTCCTGATAGATAATAATTCCGTTTGTAGGTTTTAGTATCGGTAATAAATCTACATCAGGATAGGTTACTGCTTCTTCATTATTTCTTCTTCTAAGGTAACTAGGAATATTCTCCATTGGCCCCGGTCTAAACAACGAAATACAAGTTGCTATATCTGCAAAATTATCGATTTGCATTTTACTTACTAAATCCATCATACCTCTAGATTCCAATTGAAAAACTCCGAGGGTTCTAACTTCTTTAAGTAAATCATAGGTTTTTTTATCATCTAAAACTATTTTATATATGTTGAGATTAGCACCTTCAGTTTTATTAATTAACTCAACAGTGTCATTAATAATCGAAAGATTTCTTAATCCTAAAAAGTCAAATTTTAACAAACCTATCTCTTCTAGATCTGATGCTTCATATTGTGTTTGATAAGCACCCATTAACCCTGGTTGAATAGGAGAATATTCTCTTATATCTTCTCCAGAAATAATTATTCCAGCTGCATGAGTAGAAGTGTGTTTCACTAAACCGCTCAGCTTTTCTGCTACCTCAATCAATTCCTTAATGTTCGCTGTATTCATATAATAAGAGTACTCTTTAGGATACTCAGTTCTAAAAACCTCGATAGAATTGTCGGATTTTGATAGGTTTTTAGATAATTCATCTAGTACAACACTATCAATTTCTAGAATTCTTCCAACGTCTCTAATAGCTGATTTCCCTTGGAATGTTCCAAATGTAATAATTGATACCACTTTTTCTCTACCATACTTATTAATAACATATTGAATAACTTCTTCTCTTTTATCATCTGGAAAATCCATATCAATATCAGGCATTGTAATTCTTTCTGGATTCAAGAATCTTTCAAAATATAAATCATTGGCAATTGGATCTACATCAACTATTCCAAGTACATAGGCAACAAGCGAACCTGCTGCAGAACCTCTACCTGGTCCAACTAATATTTTATGTTTTTTAGCGTATAACACGAAGTCCCAAACGATTAAGAAATAATCTTCAAATCCCATTTTTTCAATGATACTAATTTCATAATCTAATCTTGTTTTATACACCTTATATTCAGCTTTATATTTTTTGCTTTGCATTAATCTTCTTGTCATACCTTTATTAGCTAGTTCTTTTAATTTTTCACTAGCCTTCTGGTTTTTAAGTGGGTATTTAGGTAGATGTCTTGAAGTTATATCAATTGACAAGTTACAAGAATTAATGAAATCTAATGAGTTTCTAATAGCTTGTGGATACGCTGCGTACATCTTATCTAATTCAGATAGGGATTTAAGATTGTTATAAACTTCTTCGCCTTGAAATAATCCAACTCCATCTTTTTCTTCTCTCAATATTTTAGTTAAAATATTCGCCGTGTTTATATCTTGTTTTTCAAGATATTTAACTTTATTAGTAATTAAAATCTTACCTAAACCCCCTAATTTAGGGGCTACTTGCATTTCAATACTATAATCGTTTAAATCAAGACTAAAATATATTTCTGTAATGTTTTTATTCAATTCATTAACAATATCACTAACTAAGTTTAGATTGTTTTCGAATATGGCTTTAGATATAATACCTTCGTCGGTTTTTAACACGAAAGCAACATCTTTTTGGAACTCAGCTACTTTTTCTACAGTTAATTTATCTTCTGTATTTAGAATTGAACTTATCTGAATTAAATTTTTATAACCGTGATTGTTTTTGGCTAATAAAATTAGATTTAACCCACCAAAAAAATTGGATTCAAGTGACAATTCTAATCCAATAATTGGTTTTATATTTGATGCAAGACATTTCTTATAAAATTTAAGTGCACCATACATGTGATTTTGATCAACTAAAGCTAGCGTTTCATATCCTAATTCAGAAGCCTTATCAACTAGTCTATCTATGTCGATTATACTTCCATTCATAGAATATGTACTTTGTACAAACAAGTCAAAATTTATCATATATTTCACCAAAAATATTATAACATAATCAAGGTTAAATAACTATTTCTTACGCAAAATAAAATAACCACCTACGGCAATCAACAAGGCAAATACATAGGTTAGATATTTATATTTCTCATTTATTTCGATAACTTCTTCAGTTAAATTTTGAATTGTAAATTCATATGTGCAATAGATGTTATCTTCGTATATTAAGTCCAGTTGATAGTCTCCTGGCTCATCTACTGTTATAGTTCCAGTAACAGTTTTACCATTTAATACCCCGTCTCCAAAAACTCTAAATGTTACTGAATCATATACATTCTTGTCCGTTATACCAGTAACAGTAGGGTAAATATAGAAGTTTAATGTAATCTGTAAATTATTGATTCCAGATACAATAAGCTGATATTCACCTGTTTGGGTAATTATAGATGAATTGTATAGTTCTTGATTAACTAACATTGAAATCCCATTCGAGAAAATCGTTATTTCACTATCAATAACTAGATTATCAATAAAGTCAGATGTGTTTTTTCCGTCAAAATATGTGATTACAGGAATAATAACAAACATTTTTTCATAACTGTAATCATTAACTCCCAATATTGTTATTGTGTAATTTCCAGGTATATTAATTTTTGTACCGTTTTTGTAAACCACATTATTGATATAAATATCCCCAGAGGAATAAACGAATACATCGCTTATAAAAAAATCTTCATATTTATTACCTTCAATCAATACCTTTGGATTTAAAACTATAGAATATTCAAATGAATATCCTGCATTTACCACTTGAATTTGGTAATTTCCGGGGAAAGTAATGTTTGAATTTTGACTCAATTCTCCGTTAATATATAGATTGCCTTGATATTGAACTCTGTGTGTACCAAAATATTCTTCTTCTATAACTATACTTTCGATTTCATTAAAATTTGAATCATAATAATGTATTTCATTTTCTTTATCTACTAAAATCAAATAATTATTATGATTATTATATCTTAGTGGTTTATAGTCAATCATAAATTTTTCTAGTTCTTCTCCCAATATATTATATTTTATCAACATAGTATTTTTAAACATAGGAATTTCAAAACTTCCACTGTAATAGTATTCCTCACAAATCCCAATAAATTCACCATTGCCTACATCGGCTATATATCTCATAGTCTCATACCCATAATTATCATAGGTAACTATTACCTCTTCTTCGGATTCAAGATTTGTTATCACGAGTAACCCATCGCTATTTTTAGGGTTTTGTGTTATATCGCCATATTCTAATTTATATATTTCATATAGATATTCCCCACGATATTTGACGGTCGAATCCTCGGGTATATTAGGTATAATTTTCATGTTAAATATCACTGATATTAAGCTAAATATTATATAGATTTTGTCCATAAAAAAATGCCTCCTGCTAGTATTAATAATACTAGTAAGAGGCGATTATTCTTTTTTATAGTAAAGATAAAGTATCTCTAGCAATCATTACTTCTTCGTTTGTAGGAATAACGTAAACTTTAATTTTTGAATCGTCTGTTGAAATTAATTTTTCAATTCCACGACAATCGTTTCTTTCTTCATCCATTTCAACGCCTAAAATTGATAAACGCTTAATAATTTTAGATCTTGTAGTTTTTGCATTTTCGCCAATACCAGCAGTGAATACTATAGCGTCCGCTCCGCCCATATATACAAAGTAACTAGCAATATAATCAGCAATTCTTTTTGATTGAATGTCAATTGCTAATTTAGCTCTGTGATTTCCATCAGCTGCTGCTGCAACCAAATCTCTTGAGTCAGAGGAAATTCCTGATACACCAATGTATCCTGATTTTTTGTTTAGGTAGTCAGTGATTTCTTTAGCTGATTTACCTTTTTTATTCATCATGAACTCAATTATAGCTGGATCTACGTCCCCTGATCTAGTTCCCATTGGAATTCCCGCAAGCGGTGTAAATCCCATAGAAGTATCAACTGACATACCTCTTTTAACAGCACAGATTGAAGCTCCATTACCTATATGCGCAATAATTATATTACATTCTTCAGGTTTTTTACCCATGATTTCTGCGCATCTAGCTGAAACAAATTTATGACTTGTTCCATGGAAACCATATTTTCTAATTTGATATCTTTCATACCAATCATATGGCAATGCATATAAATATGATTCTTCAGGCATTGTATGATGAAAAGCAGTATCAAATACTCCTACATGTTTAACGTTTGGCAAAATTTTCTTAAACGCTTTAATTCCAATTAAATTAGGACCTAAATGTAAAGGTGCTAATTCAACAATACTTTCTAAATACTCAATTTCAGCTTCTTCAAGTACTACAGATTCAGCAATCTTGTCTCCGCCATGTACAACTCTATGTCCTACACCTGATATTTCATCATAAGACTCAATAATTTTAAGTTCAATTAATTTATTAAGTAATATATTAACTGCAACTCCATGATTTTCAATATCATATGTTTCTTCTAATTTTTTACCGTTTAATTTTATTGAAAAAACAGAATCATTCATCCCAATTCTTTCTACAATTCCGCTAGTGATTAATTTTTCTTCTGGCATCTCCAATAATTGAAATTTAAGTGAAGAACTCCCTGCATTTACCGCCATGATTTTTATCATAATTTATTTCTCTCCTAATTTGTAAAATTCTGTATTTTTAAACCAACCGTTTAACTGGTCAATTACCTTACGCATTTCTTCGTTTTCTGAAAATTCTGGTAATTCAACTATTAAAAATGCTTTAGGCTGAATTACTATATCACCATTTTTTTGGAAAATGACAATACTTTTGTTTTGGTTCTTAAGTATACCTTTTGGTAGCTTAATTAATCCAAACAACTTCCATATTTCATTTAAATCTTTCGAATGTTCAACTAATACATTTTCTTTGATAATTTCTTCATCAAATACGCCAATTAAGAATCCACCAATTTGTATATTGTTTCCATGATGTTGAAGCAACTTGTATACGTCTTCTTCTTGTATTCCTGAAAAATCCGCAACAATCAAATCAACTAGTGGAGAATTATAGGTAAAACTGTCTTGACAATAAACCTGTTCTCCATATCCTAACATATCAAATAATGCAGTCGATAGTTTGTAAGATAGAACATCAATATCAACACCAAATAAGTTCATTTCCTTATCGGAGTTATTAGCTAAACTAGTGATTAGATTCCCAGTACCAACTACTGGATCTAGAACTAACAGTGCCTTACTATCATACAATTTAGATACCAAGTAATTAATAAATACTCCAATTGTATCTGGAGTAATCATTTGGTTAGAAATCTGTCCGTGTTTAAACCCTCTCAAACAAGCGTATTGAAAAGCTTTTCTGATTTCTTCTTTCTTAAATTCAATTTTATTTATCTTATTAATTTTAGTTTTTAACTCATTTTCTATCTCAGAATAATTATCTTCTATATCATTAGAAATAATATTTTCACAGGTCTTAATTAAACCTTCTAGATATGATATTTTATGTTTTTGATATAAAAGAGTTGAAGACTCATCAAGGCAGTCAAAAAGCGCCTCGATATTTTCTTGATTAATCATTCCATCACCATTTTATTATTCTATCACATTGTAAGTATAATCACAACTACATTTAAACATAAAAACCACCCAAAATTGGATGGTTTTAATGATTTTCTATTATCTTTTACCCGGATCGTAAGGAATACCTTCCGCTTTAGGGGCTCTAGATTGTTTTGAAGTAAATGCTAAAACTACTAAAGTAATTAAATAAGGTAACATTTTATATAGATTTTCCGGTGATTCTAAATTGAATGTAGGGAAGAATCTAGCAAGTTGAGCGTCTACAGCTAAAGCTGATATTGTTTTAAAGAATGAGAAGAATAACGCTGCAAAGAATATCTTAAATGGTTTCCAGTTACCAAATATCATAACTGCTAACGCCAAGAATCCATACCCAGCTACATCGCCAGTAAATGTAGAATTACTACTTGCCATAACATAGGCAAATCCACCAATACCTGCAAGGAAACCAGATATTGCAACACCAACGTATCTCATTCTAATAACATTAATACCAACACTATCCGCTGCTTGTGGATGTTCACCACAAGAGCGTAATCTTAAACCAAATTTAGTTTTATATAACGTTATAAACGCAGCTACTAAAACAAGGAATGATAAAGGTGTAGTTATATACATTTTTTTAGTCAATAAAGTATTTAACCAAACCGGAACAGTTGCTGGGTCAATACCCCAATCTATATTTACCATTTCAGGTAATACTATATCCGTTAACCCTTGTCCTTGAATCGCCCAAGCAATGATAATTGCAAAAGCAGGAGCAAACATATTAAGGGCTGTACCACTAATAACTTGGTCTGCTTTCAATTTAATTGAAGCATAAGCAAGTAATAGTGAGAACAATCCACCAGCAATAGCTGAAACTAGCATAGCTAGGAATATAACTAATTGTGGGCTAGATTCTGCAAGCCCTGAATTAACAATGCTTGTAGACAAGAATATAGCACCAAATAATGATCCAAAGACCATAATACCTTCTAGAGCGATATTAATAGTACCACTTCGCTCACTAAACATACCAGCTAAGGCAACTAATAGCAGAGGAACTCCAAATGCTATCGTATTAGCAATAATAATCGCAATGATTTCCATTATTTGGTCGCCCCCTTACTTTTCGGTGTCGGTTTAGTTGAAATTTTCTTAACCGTACTTTTAGGTTTAGGTTTAGTTGAAGTTTTCTTAACCGTACTTTTAGGTTTAGGGTTTAGTTTAGGTTTTGGTTGAGTCTTCTTAACCTCCGCCTGCTCTTCAATCAGATCTGGAGGTGTAATCTCTAATTCTTTTACTTCCTCTATCTTATCTTTTGGTGATTCACCATCTCCATTTTTCTTACTAAGTCTTTTTTTTATATATTGACTCATGATTAATGAGAAAGCACTAAAATAAATAATTACTGCTAGGATAACGTTAACCATCTCAGCACTATATACAGGTTGCATTGATTCTCCACCAACTTGTAAGTAAGAAATAAATACACTAGATGCAATAATAGCGAGTGGGTTAGAAAACGCAAGCAAGGCTACCGGTATTCCGTTGAATCCCATTGATAGCAATGTTGTATTTGAAACCGTGTATTGAACTGTACCAGATAAGAATTGAATACCCCCACCAAGTCCAGCTAAAGCCCCAGAGATTAACATTGTAAATATAATTGTTTTTTTAGCTTTGATACCAGCATATATACTTGCATTCTTATTATGCCCACAGGCTTTAATTTCAAAACCAAATGTTGTTTTATTTAAAAGAATATAAATAAGAATTGCAAAGCCAATAGCTATGAATATCCCGATATTAATATAGGAACTATTGAGCAATTCTCCCAGACCTAAATCAGGTAAAATTGCACTTGGATTAGCATTTGATAATGCTGTTGTCCTTTCAGGTGATGTATAGATACCTGGGTTGTTGTAGAATAATAAATTTACAAAGAATAAAGCAGTCCAGTTCAACATAATTGTTGTGATAACTTCATTAATGTTGAAGAATGCTTTAAATATACCTGGGATTAATCCCCATAATGCACCAGCAATCATAGCAACTATTAAAGCAGCCCACCAAGGGAATTGCCATAATATTGCAGACATTAATGCAAAGAATGCTGCTACTGTATATTGTCCAGTTGCCCCAATATTGAATAGCCCAGCTTTGAATGCAAATCCAATAGCTAGTCCGCACATCAATAATGGTGCGGCTTTATATAATATTTTAAATATATTGCCTAAAGAAGAAACACCTGCAGACAATAAATTAGAAAATCCATAAAACGGATTTGTAAAATCGGGTTGACTTTTAATAATTTCTATCAAAAATAGGAATAACAGTCCAACCAATAATCCAATAACAATAGATGAAGCTGAGGCTAAAAAAGTTACTTTAGCCGGAGAAATCTCTCTTGTTGATATTACATTTGGTGATTTCTTTTCCTTAAAATTAAGCATTAGTAATCACCTCTTTATTAGCAAATTTTTCCTGTATTTTTGCGCCAACCATATATAGACCGATTTCTTGTTGTGATGTTTTAGCCGGATCTAACTCAGCTACAATTCCACCGTTGTACACAACAATAATTCTGTCACTTATATCGAAAACTTCTTCTAATTCAAGAGATACTAATAAAATAGCTTTTTGATTGTCTCTTTCCCTAATTAGGGTCTTATGAACATTTTCAATGGCGCCAACGTCAAGTCCTCTAGTTGGTTGAACCGCAACTAATAGTTTAGATTCAGTGTCAATTTCTCTAGCAATAATCGCTTTTTGTTGGTTACCACCACTCATACTTCGAACAACAGTTTCAGATCCTTTACCACTTCTAATATCATAATCAATAATTAGTTGTTCTGAATGTTTTAGTATTTTATCTTGATTAATAAATCCTTTATTGTGAAATTCTTTTTGGAAGTATTTCTTTAAAATCAAATTTTGTTTTAAATCAAAATCTAAAACAAGACCAAATTTATGCCTATCTTCAGGTATATGGCTCATTCCCACAAGGTTTCTTTCTCTTATACCTAATTTTGTAATATCTGTTCCATTTAAAATTACACTCCCTGAAGTAACTTTCTCTAAACCAGTAATTCCATATACTAATTCACTTTGTCCATTACCTTCGATTCCGGCAACACAAAGAATTTCTCCAGCATGCACTTTAAAAGACACATCATTAACAGCGTTGTTTTTGTGTAGTTTACTTGGAACTACTAGATGGTTAACTTCTAAAATTACTTCTTCAGATATTTTAGCTGGAGTTTTCTTAACTCCCTCAACTTTTCTTCCGACCATCATTTCAGACAATTTGTTAATATCAGTATTAACCACTTCTACTGTTCCAATATATTTTCCTTTTCTCAAAACACTTACACGATCGCATACAGCCATGATTTCATTAAGTTTATGGGAAATAAATAGAATTGATTTCCCTTCTTCAATTAAGTTCTTCATAATTTTCATTAACTCTTCAATTTCTTGAGGTGTTAATACAGCTGTAGGTTCATCAAAAATAAGAATTTCGTTTTCACGATATAACATTTTTAAAATTTCTACTCTTTGTTGCATACCAACTGAAATATCTTCAATTTTAGCATCAATATCAACTCTAAGATTGAATTTTTCACTTAATTCTACAACTTTTCTCCTTGTTTCTTTCGTTGTTAGAAAGCCATACTTAGTTGGTTCTGCTCCTAAAATAATGTTCTCCAACACGGTGAAAACTTCTACTAATTTAAAATGTTGATGTACCATACCAATTCCCAATTCATTTGCATCATTAGGGTTAGATATTTTTACAACTTCTCCATTTTTCTTGATTTCACCTTTTTCTGGAACATATAGTCCAAACAAAACACTCATAAGAGTTGATTTTCCTGCTCCATTTTCGCCTAGCAATGCATGTATTTCACCTTTTTTTAATTTCACGGTTACATTATCATTAGCAACGACGCCTGGAAACTCTTTTCTAATGTTGTTCATCTCAATTATATAGTTTTCCATAGAATCCTCTTTCTATATAGTTTATGTACATATTATACATAATAGTTAAAGATATTATACCATAAATCCATTTTTTTTATAAACAAAAAGAAAAGGGCAGAACCCTTTTCTCAAAGTAATTTTATTTTCTAATTTTTTGTATTAAGCTTCGTAATCTACTTCCACTAATGTTACTGTTGGAACGTACATTGGCATATCTTCTACGTCTAATGTAAGATTAGCTGCAACCCAAGTTGCTACTTCTGCATCAGTCCATGCGATTTTAGCATTAACTACTACGTCTCCACTTACTAATTCAGCGAATAATGCATCATATTCAGCAACTGTAAATGTTGTGAATCCCCAAGAATCCTCTACTGTTGGTAAACCAATACCATCGTTAGCTGCACCAAGAACTGCAGTTTGACCTGCTAAAGCTGCTGGCCATGCCATATCGTTGTCATAAAATTGAGTTAATGAATCAATTACAGAAACTGTTAAACCTTTCATTGCTGAAGAAATAAGAACTTCTTTACCTGATGTAGCTTCAGCTACTTGATCAACGTCAACACCAATCATTTTACCGTTAGTGCTATTTTCTGCTGCTGCTAAAACGCTTGTGTAAAGTTTCCCACCACATGCGAATACAACGTCAGTTGCTCCATTATTAAACCAACCATCCATCTTAGTTTCTAAAGCATCACTACCTGCGAATGCATTAGCATAATAATATTTGATAGTTACATCGCCTTGAGCTAATTCTAGTTCTGCCGCTGCTGCGTCAGCACCTAAAATATATCCATAACCAAAACGTACAACTGCAGGAACTGCCATTCCACCAACATATCCTAAGTCTCTATATCCGTCCATAACTGCTGCATATCCTGCAAGGAATCCAGATTGTTCTTCTTGATATAAAACATTATGAGTATTGTCTGCTGTTAAGAATGTTGAATAGTCTGCTGTATGAGGAGTACCATCTAACAATAAGAATGCTACTTCTGGATTGTCTGATTGAACTGCATAGATTGCTGTTTCAAAAAGATAACCTGGACAAACTACTACTTTTGCACCTTTGTCGATTGCAACTTCGATTTGTTCGATTCTAGCTGCGTCACTGTCTTCACCTGGACGGTAATATGCGTATGAGATATCATTATCCTCTGCATATTCCTTAACACCATTCCATGCACCTTCATTGAATGATTTGTCGTCAATGTTTCCTACATCTGTAATTAGAGCGATTTCGTAAGTTCTACCCGTACATGATACGAAAGCAAAAACTGCGAAAAATGCTACTAGTAATACACTTAAAACTTTTTTCATTATAATCCTCCTATTATTTTTATTAAAACCTTTAATACATTATAACCCCTTAATGTGAAAATGTAAATGAATTTTTGACTTAATATATCTTAAAATAACCAATAATAAATCTCCACTCACTAAACTAACACAAAATAAGCGACCTTTATAATTTTACCATATTTTAGTACTCTAAACAATTCAATACAAAATAAAAAACGTATTTTTTGTCAAACAGCTTGTTTTTTACAATCAAATGCAGTCCAAAGTTAAATAATGTGCTTTTTGGTAATAAATCTGTTAAAATATGTTTGGTGATACTATGAAGAAATTTATTATCAAACTCATAAGAAAATATCAAGAATCAACAACCGGAAAAAATCCATCATGCAAATATAAACCAAGTTGTTCTAACTATGCAGTTCAAGCATTTGAGAACTATAATTTTTTCTATGCAGCCATACTATCTATTTGGAGAATTTTAAGATGTAATCCTTTTTCTAAGGGTGGTTACGATCCAATTCCAAAATACAAAAAAGAACTAAAGAAACAACTAACAAAAGAAAAGGAAGAAACCACAAAAAAAGACCCTCAATAGAGAGTCTTATTTTTTTTAGTGTGGTGCGGGTAACAGGACTTGAACCTGCACGTCGTAAGACACTAGATCCTAAGTCTAGCGCGTCTGCCAGTTTCGCCATACCCGCGTAATAATGGTGACCCGCAGGCGATTCGAACGCCTGACCCTTTGATTAAAAGTCAAATGCTCTACCAACTGAGCTAGCGGGTCATAAAAAATGGCTGGGCTACCAAGATTTGAACTTGGGATCACGGAGTCAAAGTCCGATGCCTTAACCACTTGGCCATAGCCCATTTTTTATGTTTGGGGCGACTGATGGGTCTCGAACCCACGAATGTCGGCGCCACAAGCCGATGCGTTAACCCCTTCGCCACAATCGCCATATCATTTTCGCACCTATTAGTTTACTAAATAGATTATTATTTGTCAAGATATATATCGTCTTTCTTAAAAAAAGATTTCTACTTTTGCAGGTAGAAATCTTTGTTTTTTTATTCGGCTACTATCGCTATTCCAAAACCTTTGTTGCCAAGATGAGAATAAAACACTGGGCTAACAAAATCTGTAAGGTGGATTTCAACTGATTTATACTTCTCTTTTACTATCTGTAATAGTTTATCTCCCCATTCATCCATATGAATGTTTATGATATCTAAATACACTGTCTTATACTTTTTTGTATAATAGTCAATCTTGCTTAAGAAATGATTTACGCAGGCTTTTGATGATCTTTCTTTTCTAACCACCTCAAGTTTTCCGCCAACCATTTCAATAACGGGTTTTATTCTTAATATTTTACCCACATAAGCTGAAATTCTGCTTAATCTACCACTTTTTAATAGGTTTTTTAAACTTCCCAATGTAAATGTCACTAAAGGTTCTTTAAACAGTTTATGATATCTTTTAGTAATCTCATCAACACTTAAGCCTTTAGCTATCATATCCGCTATTTTTCTAACTCCTAAAGCTAACCCATACGAAGCTGCATTTGGTGCGTGAATATCAATCTCTATATCGAAATCTACCATTGATTTAGCAATCATAGCTGATTGATAAGTTCCACTTACTCCATGAGAAAGAACAATCGTTATTACTTGAGTGTATCCTTCGTCAAAAAACTCTTGATATAATTCCAAAAATTCCACTGGGGAAGGCTGAGAAGTTAAAAAATGTTTTCCTTCATCAATATTCTTTTCCATGGATTCTTTTGACACTTCGTTTTCTGAGAAGCTAACATCATTTATCTGAATTTTTAATTGTGCTACCTTTATAAAATCAAACTTTTCAAAATCTTTTCTTGTTATGGTTGTGCTATCTATAAGCAGTCCTATTTTTTCCATATAAGCCATCCTTAATATATCTATGTAACATTACTATGTCACACATAATACTTTATCAAATATTCAATTTAATGTCAACTATAATACAATGAGGCTTTTGTGATTAAAAAATAAGCGATTTATTACACCGCTTATTACTTATAGTTTATTCAGCTACTATTGCAATTCCAAATCCTTTATTTCCTAAATGAGAATAAAAGACAGGACTTAAATAATCTGTAATATGTATATCAATGAAATCATATTTTTCTTTGACAATATCAAAAAGCTTATTTGCCCATTCTTCCATGTTAAGAGTAATTATATCCAAATATACTTTATCGTATTTATCCGCATAGTAATCAATCTTATTCATATAGTGATTAATACATGCATTAAGTGATCTCTCTTTATTAACTAATTCAAGTTTTCCTTCAATCATTTCAATTATTGGTTTAATTCTTAAAATTTTACCTACAAAAGCTTGTACCCGATTTAGTCTTCCACCTCTAAGCAGGTTATTTAAGTCACCGAGAGTAAACGCTACAGCTGGCTCATCATATAATTTATAATATTTCTTAACAACGGCATCAAAACTCGCACCATTTGCAATTAAATCAGCTAAGATTTTTGCTCCTAATGCAACTCCGAAAGCAGCTGAATTAGGTGAATGAACTTCTACTTCTAAATCAAAATTAATCATTGATTTAGCAACCATAGCAGATTGATATGTTCCACTAAGTTTACTGGATAAACACATTGTCATTACGTGTGTATAACCTTCTTTATAATACTCTTTATATAGTTCAAGAAATTCTGCTGGTGAAGGTTGAGAAGTTAATAGTTTTTTACCTTCTACTATATTTATCTCCATTTGTGCTCTAGATATCTCACTTTCAAGATATGTATTTCCTTCAACCTGTACTTTTAATTGTGCAACTTTTATAAATTCAATGTTTTTTAAATCATCTCTAGTTAGTGTTGTGCTATCAATTAGCAAACCTATTTTTTCCATTATAAACCCTCCTTCAAAGGCCTATGGCATATTACTATGTCACTCATAATACTTTACCAAAATTATCCTTATGTGTCAATGTCTTTTCAAAAAAAAAATAAGCGGTTAAGTACACCGCTTACTATTTAGTTTTTATTTTTTCTTTCCTCAATGAATTTTTTATGTTCTTCAACAATTTTTTCAATTAAGTTTCCAGGTACTTCTTCATATCTGATAAACTCTCTGCTAAATGTTCCAGAACCTTGAGTCATTGCTTTTAGATCGATTGTATATTTTGAGATTTCATGTTCAGGAGCTTCCGCAACTACTTTTTGATATCCAGGAGTGTTTTCAGGTTCCATACCTAAAACTCTACCTCTTCTTTTATTGATATCTCCAAGCACATCTCCTAAATATTCATCTTTAATAGTAACCTCAATTTTAAAGATAGGTTCTAAAATTGTAGGTCTAGCTATTTTACATGCTTCTTTGAATGCTATACCAGCAGCTAGTTTAAATGCTAACTCATTAGAGTCAACTGCATGATATTTACCGTCAGTTAAAATACCTTTAACACCGATCACTGGGAATCCAGCTAATACACCATGTACTAAAGCATCTTGTAATCCTTTATCAACTGCAGTGAAATATCCTCTAGGAACAGATCCACCAAATACTTCTGTAGCAAATTCATAGTCTTCGCCTGGTGTTGGTTCAAATCTCATTACAACTACACCATAGTATCCAGATCCACCTGATTGTTTGATATATCTACCAGTAGCTTCAGCTGTTTTTTTAATTGTTTCACGGTAAACTATCCTTTGTTCTTCAGTTTGTAAAGGAACTTTGAACATGTTTTTCATTTTATCGATAATATATCCTAAATGAATCATACCTTGTCCACCAATAAGAAGCTGTGAAGTTTCTTTGTTTCTTCTAACTTCTAATGTATTATCTTCTAATTGAAGTTTAGAAAGAGCACTTGATAACTTATCTTCATCTTTTTTGTTTTCAGGATGAATTGCTACATACATTGTTGGCGTTGGTGTAACAACTTGAGGATAGATTACATTGATTTTCTTTTCAGAAAGTGTTGTTCCTGTTTTTACACCACTTACTTTTGCCATTGCACAAATATCGCCAGCAAAAGCAATGTCTAAAGGAATTTGTGTTTTTCCTAATAATGTAAATACTTGAGTAGCTCTTTCTGTGTTAGCTGTATTAGATACATAAACATCTTGATCTTTTTTTAAAGACCCAGATATAATTTGCATTAAACTTATTGTTCCAATGAATGGATCAATTAGTGTTTTGAAAACAAAAGCACTAAATGGTTCTTCAACTGAATAATTTCTTACTACTTCGTTACCTTCACCATCATCGCCTTTTACAGGTTCTAACTCAGATACACTAGGGAAGTATTGTTTAATCATATGTAATAAAGTCAAAGCACCAATATCTTTAGTTGCAGAACCAACCATTACTGGTACAGCTTCACCAGAAATAACACTTAGATGTAATCCTTTTTGGATTTCTTCCATAGTTAATTCTTCGCCTTCGAAATATTTTTCTAATAATACTTCATCAGCTCCAGCAACTGTTTCGATTAATTCTTGACGTAAAGCATTAACCTTTTCTTTTTTATCTTCGAAGATTTCGCCGTTTACACAGCTATTTCCATCATAGATTCTAGCTTTTAATTCCACTATATCCGCAAAACCATTAAATTCTTCACTTTTTCCAAGTGGCAAACAGAAAGGTACTGCCTCTTTACCAAGTTTTGTTTTAATTTCTGCTAATAGTTCATCAAATTTCACATTGTCTTTATCCATTTTATTAATAAAGATTAAAGCTGGCAATTTGTGTTTCTTAATTTCTAACCACATTTTTTCAGTTCCTACTTCAATACCGCTTGAAGCATCAATAACTAAAATAGCTGCACTAGCAATTGATAACACGTGATTAATATCACCAATCATTTCATCTGCACCAGGTGCATCCAAAATGTTTATTTTAAAATTTTTAAACTCAATTGGTACTAAACCAGTTGATAATGAACTCTGCTTGTGATGCTCCTCTGTTGAACTGTCTGATATTGTATTTTTCTTTTCTACGCTGCCTTTTTTATCGATTCTCCCAGATATAAAAGCAAGTGATTCAGCTAGTGAAGTTTTACCACTACCTAAATGCCCCAATAGAACTACGTTTTTTAAAGCTTCTGCTTTATACTCATTCATAAATTAATATCTCCTCTCAAAATAAAACGCTTTCAATCTATATTATTATATCATAATATAAAAAAAAGAAAAGTTTTTAAATCTGATTTTTTTGTGTAGAATAAGTTAAAATAAAAAACAAAACATTTTTAAATGCTTTGTTTAATAGTCTTAACAATATTTACCTATATATTTCTGGCAAATTTTCCTTTTGATTAACTAGAATATTTTCGATTTCTTCGAACATATTACGTTTTTTCATCGGCATGCAATCCTCACAAAAATGAGGTTTCGTACAATTAGCGCAAAATACACTAGTCATATCTTTGTACTCGTTAATTATCGCAATCGTTGCGTCAATTGTTTCGATTTCATCATCGCGTCTAAAATAGTAATAAGCTTCTAGAACATCTTCGACAACTTTGTCTTGTAATTCATTGATTCCCTTAAGTTCTTTGATTCTGTGAGAAGTTTTCAATTTAATCGCTCCTTATTTAGTTATTAGTTATTAACATTATACTAAAAAACAGATTAAAATATATAGTCCATTGAATATTCCTTGATTTTTTGAGCATTTACTATATATATTGTTATGGGTTTGTGAGTGTAAGCCAAATAAAAAACCAATTTCTCAATTGGTTATATTTTTATTTGTCCATCAATAGATTGATAATATCTTCTTTTTGTTGGTTTATATCAAAAATATCAATATAACTTAACCCATATTTGCTGCAATCTTCACAAACCCTTTTACTTTCAGCAATTAAATAGGTAATAGTCTCTTCAACGGTTTGATTGGGCATATTAAATAACCATGGATTGTTCATTGAATTTTTGTGTTGCATTACTTCTTCTAATTTCTTCTCTTGTGTTATGTCTTTATAACCAAGGTACAATATCTTAATGTTTTCTTTAAATTCATCCAATAATTTTCTGCTAAAATCAGGATTAAAATGGACTCCTTCAATCAAATAGGTATCTCCATTTTCAATCATGGTTTTAATCATACCATATACGTATGGTTCAATTTTATTAGCTACAGATCTATCGCTCGCGGTCACATCAATACCTAATTTTTCATTTCCACGATACAACATCATCATGATGTAGTCTGTAGAAAAGTTAGCTATTTTATATCTTTCTTTTATCTCATTTGAAAGTAGTGTTTTTCCCGATTTAGCAATACCTGTAAGGATATATATCATATCTTACCTCCTGATAAACTTGTTTATACATTTGTTATATCTTCTCAATTACATACATGTAATACATAGAATGTGATTTTGGTTTAATTTAGTAATTTATATCCTCGAGTGACTTTTTCTTGTTTTAATCCTATATGATCATAGAATCCTTTTGCAATATCGGTATCATCAACGAACAAATAGAATAACTCACAATTTTCTTCTCTGAAGTGTTTTTCCGCTTCTAAAAGGAGTGATTTCGCTATACCTTTATTCCTATAAGTTTTTAATACAGTTATCCAATCAATATAACCAACTTTCTTGAAACTAGACAAACTAATTTCAATTAATAAATCAATTTTACCGATAATTATATTATTTTCTATGCATAGTAAAGATTTACTGTTTATATAATCTTCTATTTTTCTCTTGCTAAACTTTTTCCTATATTCTTCTTCTTTAAAGGGTATTGTTATTTCCCTACCTAAATCTCTAAATTTGATTTCAAACTCTACAACCAAATCTAAATCTTTGGATCGCATTTCTCTAATTAACATATAATCACCACTCTCATAAAATCCATGTGCTATAAACATTTTACCACAAAAAAAGAAGTCAGTAAATGACTTCTAAACAGTCTAAGTATGGTGGAGGCCTAAAAGAAAGAAAACACCTTATTTGCTAGTTTATAACATTAAGAAATCGAATTAACTTTCTTAAAGAAAATATACAATATATCAGACCATTTGTTTAAATCGTTTTTTTCTTTAACTTCAATTATCAATGACACAAATACGCCTATATAGCCAAAAATTTAGAATATAAATATAGATGTGCTTATTAAAATAGCGGAAAGTGCAAACGTTTTTTTCATAATAATTCTTTCTATTAAAGTTTATAATAACATAAAACGAAACTAGTAAATGATTTCTAAGTTATCTAACCAAATCCACAGTTAATATAATAGTTTAACATCCTTATACTTGTAAGCGAACTTTCGCGACACCAAAACTATCAATATAAATGATAGATATGTTAAAAATATATATAAAAAATATAAAGGCGTTCTTTCAAAAACTCCTCCAGTTATAGAGTTATAGTTTAGTATATATGTATGTGCAATAAAATATAATGAAATAATAACCATAATGTTTAACAATACATACATCATGTTTGCTAAATATTCTTTCTTTTTAAATATTCTATAAATCCCAGTTCCTAGAATTATTAGATTCATAAGTATAGCAATACCTAATAATCCACCACAAATAATATCAATATCAGTTCCACCAGCTAAGAAGAAATACGTTTTGTCCATGAATTCAGATAAAACAAAAAGTACTGTCGCAATAAATAAATAATTCACCTTAATAGTAAGGTAAACAATACAAAAAATAAGTAAACTAATATTTAGAAGTAAAAATATCATAGCAGCAGTCAAATAGGCTGAAATACCCAGCATTATCAAACTTATTGTAAGCACAATCAGAGGTAGAGGTTTCATGTTATTGTCAGGTTCTATGGCCATTATTGTCATATAGAACATCTCCTTTAGTGAATTTATACATTGTTTATATAATTATAACATACAAACCTAATTTGGTAAACAAACCTTTAAATGGCAAGATTGTCATATCTTTATTTTGACAGGGGTGACAGGATTTGAACTCACGCTAACTGTTTTGAGACCGAAAAGACAGTATATATAGTTCGGGTAATATACCCGATGAACATATGATTAAATAAATGGTTTTGGAGTTCACTTGGTCAATATAACTAGATAAAATAAAAAGCAACCAACCCACTAAATGGTTAAGTTGCTATATTTAATATTTGGCAGGGGCGGAGAGGATCGAACTCACGTAGACGGTTTTGGAGACCGTTGCATAACCATTTTGCTACGCCCCTAAAAAAACGATTCAGTTAATATTATTATACATTTAGGCCAAATAGTCAAGATATATTTATAATTTATTAAGGACAAAGATAGCCTTTCCTTTGTCCTTAATTTTTCGTAGACATTCTATTCTTGATAATTTTCCTTCTCATGAACTCTTCTCTTTCTCGTTCTTCCAAAGTATCACTAATGAATTTAATTTTTTCCTGATAATCTGGAATTACAATATTCTTAAGAGCGTTGGCTCTTTTTCGAGCCTTTCTAATTGCATTAGCAAGTTTATATAAAGAATTATCAATTTCGGCTAAAGCAATTGTTAAATCCCTTGCTTTTTGAAAATATTTATATGCGTAATCAAACTTTGTATTCGTACTTGAAATACCATATTTAATCTTAACTTCTTCCTTTTGATATATAACTTTTGGTATCTCTACTCCCATTACAGACCTATAAGTGATATTTAGTCCATTATCAATTGGAATCGCCTTAGCTATATCGTTTACAACACCTAAAGTAATATTTGCTTCTTGCAAAGCAAAATAGGCTTTCTTATAGTTATTTGTTATTTCATCACGCAGGTCCTTAACATTACTAATTAACGCCATCATTTCTCGAATTAATATATTCCGTTTTCGATCCATTAAGTCATATCCTAGTTTTGCTAATTTTACCGACTTATTTAAAGCCAAAAGATTTCCTTTAGTTGGAAAAACTTGTTTTTCAGGCATCTTAAATCGCCTCTTTATTTAAATCTTTAATTAATATTTTGTCATTGATTTTAAAATGTTTATAAGCTTTTTCTTGGTTAATATAAGTATTCAAAACCGATTCATCAACTCTATCTAATTCTGATTTAGGTAAAATTGAAAGTAACTCCCAACCTAAATCTAGTGTATCAACCATACTTCTATTAGTAGATATGCCTTGTGATAGGTAATACTTTTCAAAAAGATTCCCAAATTGAATGTATTTTTTATCAATTTTACTTAATTCATCTTCTCCAATAACAGAAGCCAATGATCTAGCATCCATTACTCTCGCATACGACGCATATAATTGATTCATTACATCTTGATGATCTTCTCTTGTATAACCAGCACCAATTCCATCTTTCATCAACCTTGAAAGTGAAGGTAATACTCCAACAGGTGGATATATACCCTTTTGGTGTAATTCTCTACTTAATACGATTTGACCTTCCGTAATATATCCGGTTAAGTCAGGAATAGGATGAGTAATATCATCATTAGGCATAGTTAAAATAGGTATTTGAGTAACTGAACCCGTAGATTCTTTAACAATTCCTGCGCGTTCATACAAAGAAGCTAATTCAGAGTATAAATACCCTGGATATCCTTTTCTACCTGGAATCTCACCTTTACTAGAAGAAAACTCTCTTAAAGCTTCACAATACGATGTCATATCTGTCAATATTACCAATATATGCATACCATGATGATAAGCCAAATATTCGGCTGTTGTTAAAGCGCATCTTGGAGTAATTAATCTCTCAATAATAGGATCATTAGAGAGATTTAAAAACATTACTACTTTCTCTAAAACCCCAGCTTCTTCAAATGATCTTTTGAAATAATCTGCAACATCATTCTTTACACCCATAGCGGCAAAAACAACACCAAATGATTCGTTTTTAGATTCAGCTATTTTGGCTTGTTTAACAATTTGAACCGCTAGTTCATTATGAGGTAACCCTGCACCTGAAAAAATCGGAAGTTTTTGTCCTCTAATTAATGTTGTTAATCCGTCAATACTAGAAATACCTGTTTTAATATAATTTCTTGGGTAAGTTCTAGCAACAGGATTTAATGGCAATCCATTGATATCATATTTCTTTTCAACATAGATTGGACCTAGCCCATCAATAGGGTCACCTATACCATTAAACATTCTACCTAATACCTCTTCAGATAACCCAATATCCATTGGATGGCCTAAAAATTTAGTAGTTGTATTGTTTAACGACAATCCCCTTGTTCCTTCAAACACTAAAACAGCAGCTAAACTTCCTTCAATAGCTACAACTCTACCATGTCTGGTTTCACCGTTATTTAGTTTTATTTCAACCACTTCTTCAAAACTGATACTTTTTACGTTATCAATAAATATAAGTGGTCCATTTATTTCTTTCAATCCTATATATTGAAGATCCATAAATAACTCCCCTCTTATATAATCGAGCTCAGTGCTTCATCAATCATTTTATAATAGTCATCAAACATCTCAAGTTTATCATTTGGAATATCATACTTGATTTTAATTATTTTTTCGAAAATGTTTGTGCTAGTTAATAAACTAAATGCTTTTCCTGATTTAATAATTATTTTAGCTCTTCTATTTAGATGTAATATAATTTCCATCATTTTAAATTGTTTCGCTAATGGTACAAAAGTATCTTCTTTATGAAAAGCGTTTTGTTGAAGATATCCAACTCTTATTACTCTACCTATTTCTAACACTAATTTTTGATCATCTGGTAAAACATCTTTTCCGATTAATTTTACTATTTCCATCAATTTATTTTCTTCAGCTAAAAGTGCAATAAATTGTTGTCTATACAATAAGAAATTAGCGCCTATATTTTTGTTGAACCATTTTGATAAATCATTGATATATTCTGAATAACTTAAGTTCCAATTTATCGCTGAATAATGTCTTGTATATGCTAATTCTTTATCTAAAGCCCAAAAACATCTTACAAAACGTTTTGTGTTTTGAGTAACTGGCTCAGAAAAGTCCGCTCCTTGAGGAGAAATAGCACCAATGATTGATACAGATCCTTTTAATCCATTTAAAGATTCGACATAACCTGCGCGCTCATAAAACTGAGATAATCTACTTGGCAAATATGCTGGGAAACCTTCTTCAGCTGGCATTTCTTCTAATCTACCACTAATTTCCCTTAAAGCTTCTGCCCACCTTGATGTGGAATCAGCCATAACAGCAACACTATAGCCCATATCGCGATAATATTCAGCTAATGTGATTCCAGTATAGATACTCGCTTCCCTAGCTGCTACAGGCATATTAGATGTATTAGCTATAAGGATTGTTCTTTCAATTAATGGTTTGTTTGATTTTGGGTCAATTAACTCTTTAAACTCTTCAAGAGTTTGAGTCATTTCATTTCCTCTTTCCCCACAACCAATATACACAATAATATCTGCGTCACACCATTTTGCAAATTGATGTTGCATCATTGTTTTCCCAGTACCAAACCCGCCAGGAACAGCTGCTGTTCCTCCTTTAGCAATAGGAAATAATGTATCGATTACTCTTTGTCCACTAATTAAAGGTTCATTTAGGGTTAATCTTCTTTTAAAAGGTCTCGATGTTTTAATTGGCCAACGTTGAACCATATCTAATTCATGCGTTCCGCCTAAATCATCTTCAATAACAATTAATATATCTGATATTTTGTATAATCCATCTTTTTTAATGTTTTTTACAACACCGCTTACTCCCTTAGGGACCATAAGTTTATGCACAACAAGGTCTGTTTCTTTTACATGCGCAAAAATATCACCATGTGATAGTTTTTTCCCCTTACTAGAAGTGAATGTTACTTCCCATTCTTTTTCATAGTCTAAAGCTTTAATATTGCTTCCGGGAACTATATAATTTCCGTCTCGATTAAAGATTTCTGTCAATGGTCTTTGAATTCCATCAAAAATATTACTAATTAATCCCGGCCCTAAGTCTAAAGATATTGCTTCACCAGTATTTACAACCGGCTCTCCAATTTTTAAACCAACAGTTGATTCATAAACCTGAATAACAGTAAAATCCTTACTCACTGTAATAACTTCTCCCATGAGTTTTTTATGACCTACGTTGACCATTTCCATAATCTTAAAATCAGTAGCGCTTTTAATTTTTATAACTGGACCATTAATAGAGTAAATTACATTCATTTATTTACCTCTTTTTATTCTTTAATTGCAAATTTCATATCTTGATTAAATAATTTTCCTTTTTGAGCTAATTTATAATCAACAGTTTGATCAGTTAAAATTCCTTTTTCTAAACAAACTGCTTTAAATCCACCAAGCTTGATATCTTCGGTTTCTTGAATTTCAAACTTATTTGTAAAATTATTAGTTATTATTTCTTTCATAACAGCATCATTTATTTTTATTTTAAATAGGATCGATTCCCCACAAAAATCTGTGTTTATTTTTTTAACTAAAAGTACCATTCGTTCGTAGTATTTCTTTGTCGAAACAAATTTAATACATCTATTTTCAACTTCTAAAAGTACGGAATCAAGAAGATTTCGTTTTCTTTTTATAACTTCTTTATGAGCTGATAATTTGGTTCGATTAGTTTGAGCAGCGAAATCCAAATTCATTTCATTTAATTCAATTTCCATAGCCACGAAAATTGAATCATGAATTTCTTCATCAATAATACCAAGTTGTTTTTCTTTTATTGAATCAATCTCATCTTTTAAAGCTTTCATCTTAGCATTTGCGGAATTCTCTATTTCACTTTTAAAATAGAGATACACTTCATCTTCGTAATATGGCATTTTTAATCACCCCTAAGTCTGACGCCTATAGCATCACTTACATAATCATCAATAGATTCGCCCACATTAGCAGACCCATGTCTATCAGGAATCTCTACAATTAAAGGTCTTGAAATCTTTAATTTTAACTCTGATATAACATCGGGACATAATTCTACTAATTTTGTTGTAATTAATAAGATTGCACATTCTTTATCATTAACCGCTTTATCAAGTTCACTTAAAACTGTTTTACGTCCATGTATAACAACACCTTCTATTCCTACAAGGCGCATTCCCATTAATGTATCAACGTTGTCAGTTAACAAAAAGAATTTCATATTAAATTACCTCTTATAAACTATTAATAATAAGGATTGAAATTAACAACCCATAAATTGCTACACCTTCACCAAGTGCAACGAAAATTAATGATTTACCGAAATTTTTCTCATTTTCAGAAAAAGCACCAATCGCTGCTGGTGCAGCTGCGGCTACAGCAATCCCAGCACCCAAAGAAGACATCCCAGTTGCTAATGCAGCACCTAAAAATCCTAGCCCTTGAGCAATAGATCCAACAAACACTCCTGTTACAACAACTTCATCAGCAGCAAAAACACTAACTCCGCTAAGTTGCCAAACAAATACTAAGGCTACTAAGGCAAAGAATAGAGATATATGCGTGTATAATCTTGTTTTTACTGTTCTTTTACTAACTCCTCCTTTAAATACTTTTATTAAAGGCAAAGTTATTAAAATAACAAATGCTAATGGTAAAACAAACTCTAATATAGACATAATATAATCCTCCTATTATTCGAACGTTTCGAAAGGAATTCCATTCCCTTCAAAATATCTTGAAAACATTTCATAAAATTCTAATCTTAAGACTTGAATACCAACAATTAATCCTTCAAGTCCCATAACAAATAAATTACCTATAATAAATATCATGATTTGCCCAAAAACGCCACCAGACATTCCCATTAATGTAAACACAACTAACATCATACCTGCATGAGATAAAACGAATCCCCCAACACGTAAGAATGACATTGTGTTTGTAATATAAGATAATATAACTTCAAAGAGTTCAAAAAACGCTTCGATGACAAAACCACCGACTTTATCCGGAAACATCTTCTCGCCCTTTATTAATCTAGCCAACGGATGCTTCATAACTATAGCAGCCAATGGTATTAAAACAAATGTGACTATGGTTATAAGGTTAAGAATAGAAACCCCATTTACAATTTGACTTATAACAGCAAATATTACAAACAGATAAAAAGTTAAACCAGCTATCCCATTATGAGAAAACAATAATTCAGCAATATCTTTTTTTCTGATAGATGTAATCATATTAAGAACCATAGAAATAATGATTAATACGGACCCTAAAGCAACCGTACTTATTAATAAAGTCATTGTAAAATCTGGATCCATAACATTAATTAGTTTATCGTTAAAGCCAAAGATATTTGTAAATATTGGTGTCAGTATTTCTTCATTACCAAAGAAGGAACCATACAGAAAACCAAAGAAAGCAGATACAAGTCCGATCCTTATTGCAACAGCTGCAAGATCACTTTTGTTTTTCCTATACAGCAAGAACCCAAACAACGATAACAATAACCCTTGCCCTAAGTCACCAAACATCATACCGAACAACAACGAGTAGGTAATCGCCAAAATTGGTGTTGGGTCAATATCAAAATAGCCCGGAAGCCCATACATTCTAACAAAAAATCCAAATGGTTTTGAGAACCAAGTGTTCTTTAATTTTGTTGGAGGAGTAAGTCTCTTGTCTGAATCCGGAGGCATAATTTCCACTTCTGATTCAGCTATTTTTCCAAAAATACGTTGAATTTTTTTTGCGTGTTTACTTTCAACAAATCCCGTAATATTGAATTTGTCTCCCAGACCAATAACGTATTTTTTTGCATCAAACATTTTATTCAAGAAATGCAGTTCACCTTTTATTAGTGATAATTCATCTGCATTTTCACTTAAAATTATATCGATCTCTTTTTGGGTTTCTTGTAAGGTATCAGTCGCTACTTTAATCTCCATCGCTAATGAAACTTGAGCACTTTCAGGTGTCCCATGTACAAAATCCGGAATGTGAATTCTTTCAAAAAACAAAGAAGAAAATATATTGTCAATTTCTCTTTCATATTCGTTAGTTGACAAATACATACACCAACAATATGCTTTTTCTTCATGGAACGGCTTAAATATAAAAGGTTTATTTTCATAAAATTTTAATTTTTCTATGCTGTCGATTGGCAATCGACCAACACGAGCATTTATATATTCAATTGAAAACAAATCATCCAAGGATATATCTAAATTTTCAATATTTTTAATCTGTGTTAACGCATCTTGATACTTTTTAATTAGAACTTCAATTTCGTTACGATATAATGTTAATTTTTGTAGTTTACCATGTGTTGTGTAAACATAATCTCTCATAGTATCAAAAGAGTAATTTAATGTACTTAAATCAACAGTTGGAATAATTACATTATTTTCTTTTTCCAAATCCTCAATTTCTTTATAAATAACATTACAAGGATTGTTTGATTCGAAACTTGTCAACCCATGTACTTGGTCAACAAATTCACTAGCTTTAACGGGATGAACGCAATCTAAATTAACGAATCTTTCTAGAACTGGATCTAGATTCGTTAGACTTGTGGTTATTCTGAATAATTTTAGTTTAGCTATTGCCATAAATATCCTCGCAAAATTTGAATTTTGTTTTCAGTAATTTTTTAAAACCAAGAATTCTTAATTTTTTTTGGCGGTATTAATCTTTTATCTAAATTAGGTGGCATAATTTCTACCTCTGAATCGCTTATGCTACCAAAAACCTCTTGAATCATTTTAACTTGTTTATTTTCTACAAAACCCGTGATACTAAATTTATCTCCTAAACCCAAAACATATTTCTTAGCGTGGTACATCTTATTCAAAAAAAATAACTTACTTTTAATAATTGCTAGTTTTTTAAGGTTTTGGTTTAGATAAATATCTATTTCTGTTTGAATTCCTTTTAAACTTTTGGTTGTTACTTTTATTTCTTTTGACAAAGATGCAATGGCGTTTTCTGGTTTGCCATGAATAAAATCTGGTATGAATATTCTTTCAAAAAATAATGATGAGAATATATTATCAATTTCTCTTTCATATTTGTTGGTCGATAAATACATACACCAACAGTGATTTTTTGTATCAAGTAATGATTTAAATATATAGGGTTTTTTCTCATATAACTTAAGTTTTTCAACACTATCTAAAGGCATTTTACCAAACCGAGCATTAACATATTCACATGAAAATAAATCATCAAATGAAATATCAAGATTCTCAATATTAGTTATTTGCTTCCTAGCATCTTTATATTTTTTTATTAAAATTACAGTCTCTTTTTTGAACGATGTTAATTTGTTTAATTTTTCATGAGCCAAAAATACGTAGTCTCTCATCTCATCTAAGGAATAATTTATCATACTTAATTTCGTTACCGGAATAATTAAGTCAATTTCTTGTTCTAGAGTTTCTATTTCTGTGTAAATTTTTGTGATTGGGTTAATTGTTTCAAAAGTAGTTCCCCCACGCACTTTAAAAACAAATTTACTCGCTTCAATAGGATGTATTTTCTCCAAGTTAACAAATCGCTCAAGTACAGAATCTAACTTCATTAAATTTGTTGTGATTCTAAATAATTTCAATCTTGGTGACATAAATAACTCCTTAGAAGATCAACATTTTTTGTATATCTTCTTTTTCCATGTCATATCTAATTCCCTCGATAATATTAAATATATTATGTCTTTCAATTTCATTTAAAATCAAAAATACTGAATAAACAATAGGAGGAAAATCAGAAAAATACATATACCTTCTGGATATATTATATTTAATTTTTTCCGCTTGGTATTCTATATATATATAATCATCATTGTCAGTAAATTCTGAAAATTGGGATTTAGACAAAACCTTTAAAACATCGTTGGGATCCAATAAATTAATTAACTCTTTCAGTTTATTCTTGCTCATACGAATGTTTTCAGTGATAATAGCGCTCATAATATCAAATTCTGATGCGTTATAAAATTTTTTTAAACGATATATCTTAATTATATTGTTAATTTCTACACTTGATTGATATACATTCATCAAATTTACACGGTTTTTCCCTTTATAGTATTTATTAATTCTTTTAATAACTATATTATGATATTCAGCATAAATATTATGCTCTATATCGGAATATCTTATTTTTGAAGGGTCAGACGTATAATAAGGTTTAATTAAATCATAATATCTTGTATCTTTTAAAACATCTAGTAAGTCTTTCATCGTCATTGCTTTTACGACTTCATCAACACTATAACTAGCATGTTTTCTAAAAAATAATGGTAAGTCTCTTACTAAAGATTCAATACTTCCCGATATAATTGACCTAATACTCGAAAGTACTATTTCCATTTCTCTTCTAATCATATCTAACTCATAAAACTTACGATCATCTGTACTTACAAACTTCACTAATTTCGTAACATTACTAAAATAACTCTTTTTAATCAGGTCCTCTAGTTGACCTCTATGCATAGAAAATTCAGTTACATTTTCTAAAGTATTACTATATTTATCGTTTTTTTTAAGATAACCAACTATTTCAGGAACAGTTTTAAATTTAAGTAATGCTTCATAATCGTCAGGTCTTAATCTCTTGCCATAGAGAGATTTGGCTTTAGTTATTATTGCGTTTCCTGTATAACTACTCATAAATTATTCCCCCAAGTAGTCATTAATGCATTCACTGTAAATTTTTTCAACCCAAACTTTACGGTTATTTTCGTAAAACTCTTCCATTTTAGTTAAGATTTCTTTTAATCGTTTTTCAGAATCACTTTTTATCGTGTCTAAAGAAGCTTCGATTTCTTCTTTTCGAAGTTTTAATTTTTCTTTTGCTTCCTCATTATATTTTTTTGTTAATATATCTCTTTTTTCACGCAAAAAAATTGGTAATTTCGCTCTCTCTTCTTTGAGCTTCTTTACCTTTAATCTCATTTCTTTATCTAATTCAGTAACTTTAGAGATGATACTTGGCATGTAAATCACCTTCCTAATATTATTATATCATTTTACACTTAATATGAGTAACAATATCTGTGATATATCTATGTTAAAAAGAAAAAGCTCAGAAGAGCTTCAACTATATTTTTTCAACTTCTTTTAGTTTATAGTGAGTTCCTTGTAATGCTTCCTCAATAATTCTTTTTGAAACATATCCATCATATGTTACAGCACAATCATCAACTGATACTGATACATTAGAAACACCATATATATTTACAAAAATATGTTTAATTTCCTCGGCACAGCCTTCACAGCATATGCCATCAACAATAGCTTTTTTCATTTTAATCAATACCCTTCCACATCTATACAGTAATTATATTACTTTATTGGTATAGTGTCAAACAAAATAGCAGTTTTAGAATTGAAACAATAACGATTATTTAATGAAAATATTTTCATTGAGATTTTTTAAAAACTGACAAATACAACAATATCGCACAACTCTGCAATTATATACTAAAAGCTATGATTTTAGGCTAAACCAAATTTCTTGAAACCGCTTGACATATACTAAAATCTTATATATTATTGAAAACATACAGACGAAAAGAGTGATGACATGCCAAGGAAGATTATAAAGAGAGACAGAATGATAGTTCCCTTTCGAAAAGAAAAGATTGTTTTAGCTATTTTTAAAGCAGCTAGCTCAGTAGGCGGTTCTGATTTTCAAAAATCAGAATTTTTAACTGACGAAGTTTGTGAAATTGCAAATCGCAAATATCCTAACGGAATTGCTGAAGTTGAAGGATTGCAAGATATCGTTGAAAAAGTACTTATCGAAAACGGTCATGCAAAAACTGCTAAAGCATTTATTCTATACAGAGAAAAAAGAAGAGCTTCAAGAGAATCAAACGCATTAATTGGCGCTACAATCGGAATGTTCACAGAATATTTAAACGATCGTGACTGGCAAATTAACGAAAATGCTAATACACAAAAATCAATTAATGGATTAAATAACTATGTAAGAGAAGAATTCACTAAAAATTACTGGTTACATGAAATCTATCCTGAAAATATTAGAAAAGCTCATCTTGATGGTGATATACATATTCATGATTTAGGCTTTTTTGGACCTTACTGTGCTGGATGGGATTTAAAACAAATTATTACAGACGGTTTTGGTGGTGTTCCAAACAAAGTTGAATCAAGTCCTCCTAAACATTTTAGGTCATTACTTGGTCAAATAATCAACTCTACTTTCACTACTCAAGGTGAAACTGCAGGTGCCCAAGCATGGTCATCCTTTGATACATATTTAGCTCCTTTCGTTAAATATGATAAATTGACTTATAAAGACGTTAAACAAGCCTTACAAGAGTTTATTTTTAATTTAAATGTTCCAACTCGCGTTGGCTTCCAATGTCCATTCTCAAACCTAACATTTGATATTAAGGCACCAAAAACCATGAGAGACCAAAATGTTCTTTATGGTGGTAAATTAATGCCAGAAACCTACGGTGATTTTCAAGAAGAAATGGATTTAATAAATCTTGCATTCTGTGATGTAATGATGGCCGGTGATGCAAAAGGTAGAGTATTCACTTTTCCTATCCCAACTATCAACGTGACTAAAGATCTTGAATGGGAAAGTCCAGTAATTGAAAAATACATGGAAATTACAGCTAAATACGGTATTCCATATTTTTCAAACTATATTAACTCCGACTTATCACCTGAAGATGCACTTTCAATGTGCTGTAGACTAAGACTTGATACTAAAGAATTAAGAAAAAGAGGTGGAGGTTTATTTGGATCAAACCCTCTAACCGGTTCAATTGGCGTAGTTACAATTAACTTACCAAGATTAGCTTATCAATCTAATACACAATCTGAATTTTTCGCTAGATTATTAGAACATCTTAATACAGCTAAAAAAAGTTTAGAAATAAAAAGAAGAGTAATTGAAGAACAAACAGAAAATGGACTATATCCATATAGTTCTTCATATTTAGCAGATATTAAACTAAAAAGTGGTTCTTACTGGTATAACCATTTCAACACTATAGGTTTAATCGGAATGAATGAAGCTTGCCAAAATATGTTAGGTGTAGAATTTGACTTAACGACCAAAGAAGGCCAAAAATTCTCAGTCAAAACGTTAAACTTTATGAGAGATATATTAAAAGAAATTCAAGAAGAAACAGGTAACTATTACAATCTAGAAGCTACTCCAGCTGAAGGAACAAGTTATAGACTAGCTAAAAAAGATAAAGATAAATATCCAAATATCATAACTGCTGGTAATGAAGTACCATATTATACAAATTCATCTCAACTTCCAGTTGGATTCACAGATGATATATTTGAAACATTAGATTTACAAGATGAACTTCAATCATTATATACTGGTGGTACTGTACTTCATCTTTATTTAGGCGAAAGAGTAAAAGATACTCAAACGGCTAAAAACTTAATCAAAAAAGCATTCACAAAATACAAACTTCCTTATATCTCTTTAACTCCTACTTTCTCTGTTTGTAATGACCACGGATATATCTCAGGAGAACACTTCACTTGTCCTACTTGTGGTAAAGAGGCTGAAGTCTATACTAGAGTTGTTGGTTATCTTAGACCAGTTCAAAACTTTAATAAAGGTAAAAAAGCTGAATACAAAGATAGAGTTAAGTATGTAATTAAAGACCAAACTATTAATTTTGAGGACAAAAAAATATGATTTTTGCAGGAATGACAAAATCTTCCTTGCTAGACTATCCAGGTAAAATTTCTATCGTATTATATACTCCTGGATGTAATTATAACTGTTTCTATTGCCATAACAGGGTATTAATAGAAGATATCAGTGAAAAAATATCACTTAATGAAATAATGGAATTCCTAAAAAAAAGAGTTGGTTTAATTGACGCCGTTGTTGTATCAGGTGGAGAACCAACTCTTCACTATGATTTAATTCCTTTTTTAAGGATAGTTAAAGAAATGGGATACTTAACAAAATTAGATTCAAATGGTAGTTCACCAGAAACTATCCAAAAATGTATTGATGAGGGGGTTGTAGACTACTTTGCAATAGATTACAAAGCTCCTGCATCAAGATACACAGAAATAGCAAGATTTGAAGCCGATTCAAAAAAAGTATTACAAACTATAAATATACTACTTAATAACAATCAAAATTTTGAAGTAAGAACTACAGTTGTTCCTCAGTTATCTCTTAATGATTTAATTCAAATGTCGAAAGAATTACCCGAAGTACCAAGATACGTATTAAATCCATATAGAACACCTAGTGAGTATTTAGAAGCGGATAAAGCGCTAATTGACGTGCCGCCTTATCCCGAATCTACCATAGCTGAGTTTGCACTTACTTTGAAGTTATATCAACCAAATGTAATATTACCGTTCTAGAACAGATTTAGTCTGTTCTTTTTTTTGCAAAAAAAAATCAGCTTATAATGAGCTGATAGTTTACTTAGTGGTGGAGGGGGACGGTTTCGAACCGCCGAACCCGATGGGAGCAGATTTACAGTCTGCCGCGTTTAGCCTCTTCGCTACCCCTCCATATATACTGTTTTTTACGCTATTACATTATATCAAATCAATTTTTAAAAAGCAAGAATAATTTACTTGATTTATCAAATAACTCTAATATGATTTTTTTTCATGATATAATTGACAGTAAGATATTACACAAGGAGAATTTATATTATGAATATAGCCCTAATAGCTCACGATAAAATGAAACCAGAAATGATTGAATTCGCTACGAAATATAGAGACATTTTAAAAAAACATAATTTAGTTGCGACCGGTACTACTGGTCATAAAATTATCGCCGCTACTGGATTAAATATTAGATGTTTTAGGTCAGGTCCGCTTGGCGGAGATCAAGAAATAGGAGCTAGAGTTGCCAATGGCGATTTAGATTTAATTTTCTTCTTTAGAGATCCATTAACTGCACAGCCTCACGAACCTGATGTTAATGCTTTATTACGATTAAGTGATGTATACAAAATAGCATTAGCCACCAATAGTACTACAGCTGAACACATGATTAAATCACTACAATAGAAAAAGCCACTTTAAGTGGCTTATTTTTTTGGAGAAAATATGATTAATGGAATCAACATTTCATCTTTTGTCAATCCTGCATGTTGAGCTTTAAACACTCTTTTAGAATTACTTAACTTAAATGCATATTTATCAATAGCTATAGCGAAATAATCACCTAAAAATTCTTTTACCTTATAATGTTCTTCGGCGTCTCCTAGTATTTTAGTATTTAAGAAGTCTTCTGACTTATACAATATGAAATATTCACTGAAATGTTTGTTGAAGGCATTAACAAAAGCTTCTTCTTGGTCATCTTTAATAAAGAAAGCTGTTGCTCTAGCTTCAATTGAAGGATTATGTTTAAAAGTGTTAATAATATCTTCATAATTCCATAACTCTAGTTCTTCAATATCAATTTGACCATGATCTGCAGTAATAATTACTAAAGTATCATCGTCTAACTCATCAATTAAGTATTTTACGGATTCATTGATATCATTAATATGGTTTTTAACTTTTACAGAAGTAGTGCCTGTTCTATGTAGAAGTGTATCTAGTTTATCCCAATATGAATAAACGAAATGTCTTCCTTCTGTTTTAGTTTCTTTAATTATAGTCTCACATTCATCTCTAAATGTTTTATGTTCAGGAGTTCTAAACTCCGGAAATATTTCTTTTGTCTTAATATCTGGATTTTTTTCTTCTATAAGGCCATATATTTGTTTAACAGGAGCGTATTTTTCACTAACAGAATAATCAAACTTATGTTTTTCATCATAAAAATCTTTATTAAAGAAAAATATCACTGATCTGTCTTCTTCTTTTATATATTGAAGCCAACCAATCCAACCTGTATTTACAGGAGGTTTTCCTGTTAATATGCTAGTAGTTGCTGCAACAGTTGTTGATGGAAACACAGTTGTTAATGTCTCAATTTGATTTTCTCTTAAAAACTCAGTCTCATTTGGGTGTTTTTTTAATATTTCTGACCCCATTGCATCCACAAGAATCAAAACTACATTTCTATAGTTCTTATTTAATTCTTTTTCTAAGCATTGTAAAACAGTAAACTCAGTTTTAACATTATAGTGTTTCAGTATTGTAGTAGTTATGTTCATCAAGCACTTATTGTAATCTGGAAAAACAATATTTTTCATATAGAACTCCTAACTTGCGACTGATAACCTTATCTTAGGTATAAATTTTACTCTAGTAAACAACCAAAAACCAACTAATGTTGCTAGTATATTACTTGCCAACATAGAATACCATATTCCTGCTGGACCAAAATCTGTGAAACGCATTGTTAACAATACAAATGGCAATCTAAATAACCATAACCTAACAATAGCTAAAACAAAGGTAAACTTTGTATCTCCACTTCCCTGGAATGTTGCTGAGAAAGTTTGGAACACAGCTACTATTGGTAAGCTAAGACCAATAAATACCATATATTGAACTGCTAAATCTATTGTTGATGCATCATGACTAAACATTCTAACCAATATATTTCTAAACGGTAAGATAATCAACACACCCATAATCATAATAGATACACTCATTAGCATTCCCTGTTTTACCGAAGCTTTAGCTCTCGGAATGTTTCCGGCCCCAATGTTTTGTGCCACATATAGAGCCACAATGGCTGTTATGGAGGAGACAGGGAACATAATCAGAGAATTTATCCGATTACCGACATAGAACGCGGCTGATACACTCGTCCCAAATGAATAAATAAAACTATTTAAAATAACGAATCCAACTGCTTGGATTGATTGACCAATTGAAGCAGGTAAAGCAATCTTGAATATGTCTCTAACAATCGGAATATTAACATATGATACTTTAAACGATATACTAATACCGTTCTTAGACTTAATTAAATAATATATCAAGAAAGGTAACATTACTATATGAGCAAATAATGTTGATAAAGCTGCCCCTTTAATTCCTAGATTAAAGACTAATATTAGTAACGGCGTCAATATTATATTGATCAATATACCAAATGAACTAATAAGTACAGGAGTAACAGTATCGCCAGTTGATCTTCTTAGTGCTTGGAATGCAAATGACAAGAATAGAATTGGTAATTCGAAACTTCGAATTCTCAAATACAATATAGCATATTCTAAGTCAGAACCTTGAGCTCCCATTAGACCTAAAATAACCGGTGCCAATATAAAAGCAACAGCCGTGAACAAAACTCCAAGTATAATCGATATATATATTGTATTAGTTGCGTATCTTTTCGCGTTATTAAAATCTCTTTTTCCCATATACTGCCCAATTAAAGCATTACCAGCTACACTTAATCCCATTCCGAATGAAATAAAGATAAAATATATTGGCCATGTTAATGCAACAGCACTCTGCATCGATGTAGCAATTGCTTCATCAGCAATTTGACCTAAAAATATACCATCTACTATATCATGTATAGTTTTTAAGATATTTGCCAAAAAAACTGGGAAGGCTAAAACTATCAGACCTTTCCAAATAGGGTTATCATGTAATATTAATTTTGATTTTTTTTCAACTTTTGAATCCATGATTACCCCCCTGCAAAAAAAAGAAAAACACACATATTTGTGCGCCGCCTCAATACATATAATGCAACAGTAATTAAAATGGAGCCGAAAGTGTATCTTGAAGCTAACTCACTAATAAGCGAGTAATGTTCGGTGCATTCTCTTGTACTAAAAGCAATATTGAATGTGTTTTACGCTATTAAATTATACAATTATAGATAGATAAAGTCAATGCATTGATACTTAATCATTTATCCTTTATTATTCATATTAAAAGGATTACCAATCATGGTAATCCTTATAAATAAATAAATTATAATTTTTTAACTTGGAGTTGCTCCTGATTCAAAATAAAGCATCCAGCTAAATGCTGCATCAATATCAATATAACCAATTAAATATCCACTAACTTCATATTCTAATCCAACGGTTGAAGTTAAATCATTTTCAACCACAGCTGTATTAGGAATAATCAATTTTATACTGTAATAAGAACCCGTATTTTGATCATAATAGTTATCATTTTCTAAATAAAATATTGGATTAGAACTATTATAATTCCATGTTACTGTACCTGTAATAGTTACATATTGATATAACATATCTGGATCCAAATAATCCAAAGCTAAAATATCAGCGAATGTCATAGTTACAGACGGATAGAAGAATAAATTATCAGAAGTTAAAACTTCAATAAACACTGGCGTTTCTAGCATTGAAACAATGTTATTAACGTCTAAAGCACCTCTTATTGCAATAAGCCTTACATAATCACCAACACTAAGTGCAATTGAATCAGCGGCAAATGTAACACTTGCCATACTTGCTAAGTCAACATATATTTCATAATCATTATCTTTAATAATCATTGACAAATAATCACCATCGTCATTAGTATTAAGTACAACTATAAGTCCTTCCACTTGATAAGTATCTTCTCCCGCAGCCCAAATAACATCTTCAATTAAACTAGTAGTTCTAGGATTAATATTAACTGTTATAGTAGCTGTATCAGTTGTAACACCATCAGCATATAAGAATGTAACTAATATATCAACCGATATAGGTACATCTGTGTAGTTAGTTAAGAATCCATCAATATCAACATAAACTGAGTCACTACCATTAACAAGTTCATAAGTAATACCAACATTATGATTATTATCATAGTCAGGTAAAATTCCTAAACTGTCTCCAGCAAAGATATCAAAGTCTACAAATTGGTCTAATAGTTTTTCTTTCGCAATAGCCACGTGATTTTCAGCTGTTTCAGTTGGTAGGATAACTTCATCATATGTACCAATTGAATCAAGAATTAAATATTCTCCACGATAGTATTCCATTGGTACCATACATAAAACATCTACATATTCTCCAACAAAATCGAATAAAGCTGAAGGACCTTCCCAACTATATAGTTCAGTTCTAATGTAAATCATTTCTCCATTATATTCTAATGTAAACATTTGCGCAAAAGAATCAAATCCAAGTTTACCATAAATACTTAGATAATCTCTCTGGATTGGATTGATATCATAATCATTTGTATATATATCAGTAATAGCTATTTGAACTGGTAATAAGTTAATAACATTTCCAGAAGTCTTGCTAACAAGCATTACATCATATGTATAATCAGGAATATTATCAATTACAGTTTTTTTACCAATTACTAAAACCCCATCTCCTGAATTAACCCATGAGTGTGTATAAGCACTTAAATAATAGATTTGATTATCTATTAACAAATAGTAGTAACCCCAACCACTGATGATTACAGTTGCTTCTAAAGCAATTTCATTAGTTCCTGGTAGATTTTCAAATAAATCATTAAGTGTGCCAATAGCAAAGCCATTTAGCCTTGTAGTATAGGTTGTTACTGCCTCAGCTAAGTTACAGCTTACAGTAACTTGAATCAATAAATCTATATCATTAGGAGCGATTAAAGTTTCATAATAACCACCGTTGTAATTAACATATTCTGCTCCATTCAAAAACTCAAATTCAACAACTAAATCTGGGAAAGCATCTGTTAATACAAAAGGTAAACTTGGGAAAGAACCCCATTCACCAGGATTAAGCATCGGATTATATTCATGAATTTTATTAATTATATATGCCATTGCTAAATCAGTTGCTTCTTGTTCTGAATAACTTCCTAATGTAATTGAAGCCAAAGAACTATAGTCAAAATCAACGAACATTAAAGAAAGATCTGAGTTATCATACAAACTATTTGTACCAAATACAAATCCATTTAATGTCACAATATATCCTGTATAATAATTTAATATACCATACCAAGTATCAACATTAGAAATAAGAACTCGATCTACTCCGTCATTGATATAGTACATTGCATAACTACCATTAGTAACTCTTTCTAATACACCTGTAATAGAAATTGCTTGACCATAAATACTGGAATCAAGTAAATCAAGTGCATTAATATCACTAGCTAACATATCTGTAAATGTTACCGACACAGGATTATTTCTTGATATAGCTTCCCAGCAACCAAATACAAGTTCCGGTCTTCCACCATTTGTAACAGCTTCACCGGAAACTCTTAGAACATCACCGATATAACCTAGACCATAATCATATAAATCATTATAGGTAGCATAGTCAACTTTCACAAATATAAATCCAGTTTCATCATTTATCATAAGATAGTAGTTATCATCTGAAACTCTAGTAACAGAAATAACCATACCTTCTACTATGTAATCTAAAGCACTATCAAAAATTATGTTTTCAATGTCTGTAATAACTATAGTCAACGGTGCTTCTACAGTGAAATTAAAAGTAAATGTTTTTAAAGTACCATAACTATCTAAATCTACTTGAATTTCGACAATACTATCAACTAAAGTTTCACCAGTTTGAATATTATAACCACTCGCAAAACTTATTAAATCATTAGGATCAACAATATCAGTCATCGTTATCGTTACTGCGGGGAACATTTCTGTAATAGTCTCAAAGTCAAAATATTCTCCACCGATAACTGAGGTTTGGTAATTATCCATAATATATGCTTCAACTAAATCAATTTTTTCTTGATCAGTGTAATCATGTTTAACTATATCACCAGTCATCCCTACATATTTCATAACCCAAAGATATTCAGAAAAATTATTATCATATGCATAAGAGCTTATAAATCCACGGAGTGTGACTGTGCTTTTATCTATTAATGCAAGATCTTGATATGTATAATAATCTGAGTAATCAATTATGATAATGCCATCAGGAGTAACTAAAGCCATATTTGAACCACTAATTGAGTAGATCCTTCCAGTAATTTCTACATAATTTGTAAAACTTCCACAATCTTTAGAATCTTGATCTAAAACATCCGCAAAATCCAAAGTTGTAATTGGAATACTTACAGCATTATCTCTGGATAAAATCGTAATTAAAGTTTCATCCATATTATAAATTTCACTCAAGTATACTTCGGCGCCTTGGTAATTCTTATTCCAAGCTACATAAAGTATTATTTCATCTCCTAATTTAACTTCGGGAATACTAATATCAACAAATATTAAATTACCTAAAGTGTCCATTAGATATAAATAATCAGGATGCCAATAGGCTACTAACCCTTTGACAAAATAATCACCATAAGCATCATTTTGTTTAAGATCAACTATATCAGTTATTACAGAGTGTTTTAACACTGAGTCATAAACAAATGTAACACTTTCAAGTTCCTTAGTAATCGTTATTGTGAATGATAAATTAACATCAGTATCAAATACAACATCAAATCTTTGATTTTCCATATCATAAACATCAGCAGTGGCAGTATCTAATACCCAACTAACACTAGCGCCTAAAACAGGATGATATGTATATAAATAAAAATTTTGCAATGAATCAAAAGTTTTTCCTTCTAATTGATAAAGTAATAATTTTTTTATAACTTCAACTAATTCACTATCAGTATATTCAGGTATTTCAACATCTTGTCTAATTCCTTCATAATCTAATATTAAATTGCCTTCTTCGTCATCATCAATATAACCTTTGATAATAACTTCTAAATATCCATAATTCATTAGTTTCTCAAAACCACTGTAAGTAAAAGGATTTACTCCTAAATGTAAATCATCTACAACAAGGTTATATCCACTTTGATATCCTATTCCTTCTGGTAATAAGAAACCACGAATTTCAATATATTTACCATAAATAGCTGGATCAAGTGGGTCTAAAGCTAAAAATTCAGTTAAAGTCATTAGTACAGGTGCATTTCCCAAATCATTTTCTTGAGATAATATTTCAACAAGTGAAACATCTCCATCTAACGCATCTAAATAGACTTGATTTCCAAGCATGTCTTTTCTTACATTAAGTAATACTTCATCGCCTATTTGTAAATCAAATTGATTAAACACAAAAACAGAACCTGTATCATCTTTTATGATAACATCTCCCATTTCAGTACTCGAAACTACAATCCCTTGAATCAAATATTCATCTCCAACTACACCATTTAAGAAATCTGCGATTGGAGTAATAGTAACTGCATTTAAGATAACATTAATTGTGAATAAATATGGATTTGAATCAATTGTCGCAGTTACTTCAAAACTTATAGTTTTAATTTCCGAAGTCTCTAAAAATATTTTATTAACACTGTCATAGAAACTTGCGTTATCATTAATTGCTTGATATGTAATTGTAGAAAAACCAAATGGATCAGATGCTGGAATTTCAAACGAATTTCCTGGAATAAATTCCATACCATTGAATTCTGTATTTATTAAATCCCGAATAATCATTTGTACTTCAATATCTGTCATTGGAATAATTGTCAAACCAATGATTGCAGCTTCAAAATGATCATCAACCCAAACAAGAGCATATGTCATATCTACACGATTTAACACACCCACAGTCATCATAAATGACTTGTCGCTCTCATAAGATTTATTATAGACAGGAATTTTTTGTAAAGTAACCGGATCAGCTAGCATATAAGTTCCATCATCAAGATAAAAAATACCTTCAGTTGAAAAAATATTATGAATATAATTATCGACATCAACGATATCATTCAAGCCATCAAAACTAAGATTAATTGGCGTCTTAGTAGGATTGTCAGATGAACCAATAACAGTCTCAGTTATATTAATTATCAAAGGAACCCCACTAATAAAATCTAACTCACCACTAACCTCAATAAAGTCACCAATATTAATTCCAGTATGATCACCTAAGATAAATACATATCCAGTTTCATCAAAGATAAAATATCCAGGATAATCTGAACCAAATATACCATAAACTGTCCCGGCTATTTCTGCCGGACTTCCATCCGCTTGATTAACTTGATTATAAACAAGTGAAGGATCAGCCACTTCTATCCATTTTGCATAAAGTATTAAATCATTACTAGACATATTTGTTAAAACAAATTCATTAGTTAAAAGACTATCCGTAAACCAACCGCCAAAAATATTAGTAGTTTTAATAGGATTATCTGGTAAAGTAATAAGTTCATTATAATCATATATTTGAACAGAAATAACATTCCCACCATTTGTTTGGAAACTTATTGAATATTGTATAATTTCAAACTTAGCATATAATGTTAAATTTCCATATGGTACAACATTACTTGTAAACTCAGTTTCAAAAGTATTTGATGTATACCAACTCATAAAATCATAACCTTCTAAAACTGGAGTTGGTAACCCAAACAAATCACCTGTTAAAACATTTAAATCATCAATATCTGAGGCAGCATATGTTTCAAAGCTAATTGTAGAAGGCAAACCTACCCATTTCGCATAGAGAGTAACGTCTTCCGCTGGCATTGATGTGAATGTATATACAGTAGTCAATCCATTATCACTAAACCAATCAATGAAGGTATAACCTTCTTTTGTTGGTTTCACCGGTTCTGTTACAACGGTTCCAAAGTCTTGAGTTAAAGCTGTAACTGTTGAACCTAGATTTGACTCAAATGTTATCATATATTCATTGATTTCCCATTTTGCATACAGAGTAATATCTTCTGCAGACATTGTGGTAAATGTGTACGCTGTAGTCAACGCACTTTCTTCGTACCAATCAATAAATGTGTATCCAACTCTAGTTGTTTCAACTGGTTCTGTTACAGTAGTTAAATAATCTTGGGTTAGAGCTGTAACTGCTAAACCTAGATTTGATTCAAAGGTTATCGTATATTCATTGATTTCCCATTTTGCATATAGTGTAATATCTTCCGCTGGCATGGTTGTAAATACATATGCGGTAGCCAATTCAACATCACTATACCAATCAATGAAGGC